>VOFF01000499.1_pt1 | contig 68001 bp, 92 predicted proteins | sample 5384061 | NCBI WGS metagenome assembly VOFF01 (sample SAMN12384725, study PRJNA508395) | human gut metagenome | isolation source: healthy gut E | host: Homo sapiens | reverse complement strand
ACCGTACCGCCCAGATAGCCCCCTGCCGCTCCCGGTTCAATACGCTCCAGCAGATTTTCCCGGAGGAGACGAGTGCTGGCGTCCGAAGCTCGTCCACGAAACCCAGCCTATAGGCCCAGATCCAGATCCGTCTCCGCCCCGTCATCGGTGATGAACACCCCTCCGTGCTGATAGGGGCTCATGGTGCCGGGGTCTACATTGATATACGGGTCAAACTTCTGGTTCGCCACCTTCAGACCGCGGCTTTTCAAAACGGCCGCTCCTTACGTGGCGCAGATGCCTTTGCTCAGCCCGGGACACCACACTGCCGGTGACAAAATATACTTATGCCTCCTCCTTTTGGATTAGCGGGCTCCGCCCTCTGGATTTTTACCCACCGATTTTACTGCCGGAGAAAAACGCCGGCCCGCAGAATCATCAGCGATTTTTCCCTCCCGCCCCCTGTGCATGGGCAGTCCTCTGAAATTTCCTCCCGGAGAAAAATTTCTCTTGCATCCTTGCCTTCGGCGTGATATGAGGTAGGTTTGGACCCGCCTTTTCCGCCGGGTCCTTTTCTCAGAGAACAGCCTCTACGGCAGCGCCGTGAGTGGCTGTTTCACTCTTTTGTCAGCCCTCCTGCCGCAGGGCTGTCAGGTGCCTGCAACCTGCTCAGCCGCCGGGGCACCTGCCGCAGGGTCAGCCTGCCGCCGTCCCATCGGAAAGCCTCCTCCGGCCGGTCATGGACCTCGATCATCAGTCCGTCCGCCCGGCAGCTGCCGCCGCCAGCGCCAGCGGAGCCACCCAGCCTCCCCGCCCGGCAGCATGGCTGGGATCGGCCAGCACCGGTGGGACTGCCTTCAGGGCGGCACCCGGGCCATCCAGCGTGGCCCGGCTGTCCGTCTCGAAGGTGCGGATGCCCCGCTCGCAGAGGAGGATCACCCGCTCATTGCCGCCGGCAAGGATGTATTCCGCCGCCTGCAATAGCTCCCGTCACGGTGGCCCCTGAAGCTGCGCTTCAGGCAGCACCGGCTTCTCCTGCCGCCCCAGCTCCCGCAGCAGCTCGAAATTTGCATATTCCGTGCGCCCACCTGCAGGACGTCCCACCTCCCGGAACAGCGGCAGCTGCCGGGGATCGGTGATCTCCGACACCACAGAAGTCCTGTCCGATGCGGGCCTTGCCCACGGATACCACCGTGTCCTCCGGATGCCCCGTCCGGGCCGCCAGCGGATACGGCTCCAAGTCGCTGTACCGCCCGCACGCTGGGCAGAAGCGCAGACCTCCCCCCGTCCAGCCGAAAGGTCTCTTCCAGCACCAGCACCTTCCCTGCCGGGATAAAGCCACCGTGACGCCGGTGTCCTTTCATTGCCGCAGCGTTGCCGCCTGATTTTTTCTGTGAGAATGAACATTATGCCGCCCGATCATGATCTTGAAACCTTATTATATCGACTGTTCCTGACGGTAACGGGAACTATAGGGACTTTTCGCTGACACGGCGGCGAAATGTGATATAATAGACAGTGTGTTGCAATATACCCGCCTGCGTGCGTATCTTGTGTATTGACCGGAGGAGGACAGAACGTGAAATTCAAGCCAGCTGCTGCTCTACCGCAGACCTTCCCCTATTCCTATATGCAGAGCAGAGACATTCCCGTGCTGTTTTATACCTACGTGGTGGACGGGCAGGAGTACGTGGACGACATGGGCCGTGACCCGGAGGCTCTGCCCCGGTTCTACTGTTTTCTGAGGCGGGCAAGCTGCCCCAGACCTCCCAGATCAATGTCGGCACCTATCTGGACTTCTTCGAGGCCCAGCTGGAAAAGGGCGATCTGCTGCACATCGCCTTCACCTCCGGCCAGTCCGGCCCGTCCACAACGCCGTGGCGGCGGCCAAGCCCTGCAGGAGAAGTACCCCTGATAAGAAAACTCTCGTGGTCATCGACTCCCTGTGCTCCTCCTCCGGCTACGGCCTGCTGGTGGATGCGGCGGCGACCTGCGGGACAGTGGCGCCACGCTGGAGGAGACGGCTCGGTGGGTGCTGGAAAACCGCAACAAGGTTCACCACCAGTTCTTCTCCTCCAACATGACCCAGTTCCGCCGCACCGGCCGTGTCTCCGGCACAGCGGCCATGGTGGCCACCATGAACATCTGCCCCCATCATGCGGCTGGATGATAAGGGCGCCATCAAGGCTTACAGCAAGGTCCGGGGCAAGAAGAAGGCAGGGAGACCACCGTGAACGCCATGGAGCAGCACGCTCAGGGCGGCCGGGACTACGACCAGCGCTGCTTCGTCTGCCACTCCCAGTGCCCGAGGGACGCCGCCCTGCTCATCACGGCGCTGGAGGAGCGCTTCCCCACCTGAAGGGCAAGATCCGCCTGTGCGACATCGGCACCATCATCGGCTCCCACAGCGGCCCCCGGCACGGTGGCCGTGTTCTTCCTGGGCGACGAGCGCCCCACTATGGACTGACCCCTTATCCCCCCTCAGCGGTACATGGCAAGCCATGTACCGCTTCTTTTTCGCCCCCACTGTCCATCCTCCCGAACGCCCCGCCGCACTTGTGCAGGATACCGAACAAAACCGCCATTTTTTCGTTGCAAAAGGGGATTGCCATGATAGGATTCGTGTGATATAATATTTCTGTTTCCAATTTGCGAGATTTGATAATATACAGAAAGGCATCTACTAATCATGAATATTAGAATATCCGCTGACAGCACCTGTGATCTGTCCCCGGAGCTTATTGAAAAATACGACATCCGCATCACCCCCTGTACATCGTCCGGGACGGCCAGTCTCTGGTAGACGGCAAGGACATCACCCCCCGACGAAATTTACGCCCACGTCAATTCCGGCGGCGGAATGTGCAGCACGGCGGCGGTGTCGGTGTACGACTATACCCAGTTCTTCCGCCGCCAGCTGGAGGAGTGCGACGCCGTGGTGCATTTCCACATCTCCGGCGATATGTCCGCCTGCTACCAGAATGCCTGTATCGCCGCTCAGGAGGTGGGGAACGTCTACCCCTGTGGACTCCCCGCAGCCTCTCCACCGGCATCGGCCAGCTGGTGCTGGAGGCGGCGCAGCTGACCCGTGAGGGCAAGCTCACCGCTCAGGAGATCGCCCACGAGATGGAGCGCCGCCGGGAGCTGCTGGACGTCAGCTTTCTGGTGGAGCGGCTGGACTTCCTGCACAAGGGCGGCCGCTGCTCGGGCGTTGCCCTGCTGGGGGCCAATATGCTGAACCTGCGCCCCTGCATTCAGGTGAAGGACGGCCAGATGATGGTGGGCAAGAAGTACCGTGGCCCCCTATGTGAGCTGCCTGCTCCAGTACATCCGGGAGCGGCTCAAGGGGGCCGGATGACATTGACACCCGCCGCATTTTCATCACCGAATCCGGCGGCTTCACTCCGGAGGAGCTGGCGCAGGTGGAGGCCGCCGTCCGCAGCTGCCAGCCCTTTGACGAGGTGCTGCACACACGGGCCGGCTGCACCGTCTCCAGTCACTGCGGCCCCCGCACGCTGGGCATCCTCTATTTCCACACCAAATAATTTTCCTATCATCAACGCCCACCGGAGAGCCGCTGCGCTCCCCCGGTGGGCTTTTTTCCGGAAAAAGCTGCCCCGAAATTTTTCGCAAGACAACTGTCACGGCGCTTGCTTTTCCTACCAGCTTAGTGGTATAATAGGCTGGATAAATGAGGAGGCATATACCATGATTTCCACCAAAGGACGTTATTCCATTCGGATCCTGCTGGATCTGGCCGAGCATCGGGGCGTGGGCTATACCCCCATCAAGGACGTAGCCGCCCGGCAGAGCATCTCCCTGAAATATGTGGAGAAGCTGATGCCCGCCCTGAAAAACGCCGGCCTGCTGGACAGCAGCCACGGCATCGGCGGCGGCTACCGGCTGAACCGTGACCCGGAGCAGTACGACCTGTGGGAGATCCTGCGGGTGACGGAGGGCGAGCTGGCCCCGGTGTCCTGCCTGCAAACGGATGCCTCCCCCTGCCAGCGGGCCGGGGAGTGCCGCACCCTCTCGGTGTGGCAGGGCTACTATGACCTGACCCGGAAATATTTCTCCGGCATCACCTTGGCGGACCTGATGGCCGTTCCGCAGGGCGACAACTACGTCATCTGATCTCCCATCCCTCCGCCCCGTCCCTGACCCCGGTATACCGTCCAATTACCGGGCATCACCTGATCCCGGTGTTTCATATGTCCCGGTACACTCTGCCCGGATATACTGCCTGATCCCTGTCTGTCCCTATATCCCCCCGTCCGGTCAGGTATGCTGCCTAACTCCGGTACGCCGTTTGTTTCCGGTATTTCCCCGCTCGAAGCATCTCCCATAATCCCAAAAATCCCCCCGAAGCGACCATACCGCTTCGGGGGATCTCGTCTCTGTTATGGGGTTTCTCTATTCCATGGGCAGTCCTTGCAAAAGGTGCCGCTTTTCATCGTCGCTCCCTGTCGCCCAGCCGCCGCTCTCCCTGCGCAGCTGACACCTCTAAACAGCCGCCTGTATCTTTGCCTCACATCGAAGCCACAGCCGGTTCGGCAGCCCTCTATTCTTCCTGCTCCTCCCCTTTAGCCTTGGCGGCCCGGAGCTTTCGCAGGGTGTACACCACGCTGCACACCACCAGTACCGTGTTGATGGCCAGGAATACCCAAAACACCGGTGAACTGAAATCCAGCGAATTTCCGGCGATGACCAGACAAACCATCCCCGGCGCAATGGCCAACCACGACCCCGCCAGATACGTCAGGTAATCCACCCGCAGCATCCCCAGCAGCAGTCCCAGCACCTCCATGTTCAGCCCCAGCATATGGATGGCGAAGCACATGGCAAAGCCATATTCCTGCGTGGCGCTGAAATAGCGCTTGATCTTGGGATGCCGGTCCAGCACCGACTCCAGACTCTCCGTCTTGGTAAACCGCCCCATGGCGTAAGAGATGGATAAGCACACTGCCGTCCCCACGCCGTTGACGGCCAGCGCCGCCGGCAGCGGCAGCACCATGGACACCACGACCACCAGCGCATTGTATACCACCACTCCGGAAAAGCCCTTCAGCACATATAGTCCCAGCACCACCAGCACCGCCAGCACAGGCCGGTCCGCCACCAGCTGCGGCACCGTATCCAGATCCATGACCCCGGTAGCCAGCAGCACGCCGAATATCGCCGCACACAGGACCATGATCAGCACCGGCAGGTAATCCCTCAGCCGGAATTTTTTCATACAAGCCCTCCTCACGGCGTCCATCCGCTAAATTGTGGGACATAATATACCATATCATTATGAATAAAGTGTGAACTTTCGCAGCCTTTACGCTCCGTTCACACTTTTCCGCCAAGTCCCGGCCCCCCCATTCCTGCTGGACACAGCAAAGCCCCGCTTCGCCAGATGGCGAAGCGGGGCTTTTCCCCATAATTTGGAAGTTTTCTTCCTTTCGGCGACCGGTTCAGCTGCCTCCGTGCGGCGGGGCAAATTCCCCCTGTCAGGGCGTGTCCATTCTGCCGGAACTATACGTCCACCGAGTCGTCCGGTTCGTGTCCGGTGGACGTCCACCGGACTGTCCGGCAGCCGTCCCACAGGTATCCCGTCCGTATCCGGCAGATATCCAGCCAGTGTCCGGCCATCGTCCGGCTGGTATCCCATCGGGATCGGTCAAGTATCCCGCCGGTGTCCGGCAGAATCATCGACCGGTATCCGGTTTTGGGATAGCACTCGGTCAGGTGTTGAGGAAGGGGTCGTCCAGACGACCCAGACGGCGGAGCATGGTTTTCTTCACCGCCTTGAAAATATTCTCATATCCGGTGCAGCGGCACAGGTGGCCCGACAGCAGCTTGCGGAGCTGGTCATCGGTATAGTATACCCCACGATCCAGGATCTCCACCGCCGTCAGGATAAAGCCAGGGATGCAGAAGCCGCACTGGATGCTGGTCTCCTCCATAAAGGCCTGCTGAATGTCAGATAGCTCGCCGTTGGGACCCATGAGACCTTCCAGCGTGGTGATATGCTTGCCCTCGGCCCACACAGCCAGATACAGGCAGGAGTTATAGCACTCGCCGTCGATGAGGACGTTGCAGGCGCCGCACCCCCACCTCGCAGCCCTTTTTCACGGAGGTCATGGAGAAGTCGTTGCGGAGCATATCCGTCAGAGAGGCCCGGACATCCACCATCCGCTCCACCTCCCTTGCCGTTGAGGAAGAAGGTCACCAGCTGATACTGATTCTTTGCCATTACAGCTCACCTCCCGCCAGCTTCACAGACTCCATGAGACACCGCTTGGCGCTCTCCACGGCGATGTGCTTGCGGAACGCCTTGCTGGCACGCCAGGAATCACGGGGATTGATGTCCTCCAGCACCGCTTTTCCGAAGCCCTCGATGTTCTCCAGCGTCACGGGCTTGCCGTTGATAAACTCCTCAGCGTGGGGCGCACGCATGGGGACGGGCCCCGCCACGCCGAAGGCGATCCGCACCCGGTCGAACGTCTTTTTATCCTCGCTGAGCCGGGCGTTAACGGAGGTTCCCAGCGTGGCGATATCCATGGCATTGCGCATGGCGTACTTGATGTAGTGGCCGAAGGTGCGGTCGTAGGATGCCTTCGGGATCAGGATCGCGGTCTGAATTTCGCCCTCCTCCACCCGCAGGTCCACGGTGCCGGCCTTCAGGTAGAAGTCCTTAATGGGTACCCGACGGACGCCATTTTTGCCGGTGATCTCCACCATGGCCTCCCATGCGTGGAGGGTAGAGGCGGAGTCGGCGGAGGTCACACCGTTGCAGGTATTGCCGCCGATGGTACCGGCATTGCGGATCTGAGGGCCGCCCACCATATCCACCGCCTCGCCCAGCACGTTGATATACTGTTGGATCAGAGGATCGGCGGTGATGTGGCTGAAGGTGGTGAGACTGCCGATGCGGAGGTTCTCCTCCTCATCCAGCGTCACGCCTCGCATTTCATGGCAGCCCTGAATACTGATAAGGGCCTTTCCGGCCCGCTTGCCCTCCCGCATCTGCACCAGCACGTCGGTGCCGCCGGCGATGATCTGGGCCTCGGGATGCTCCAACCGCAGGCGGATGGCGTCCTGTACGCTTTCCGCCTGATAGAGCGCTGACATATCATACATTGCGGTATTTCCTCCTTAGTCCCGGATCAGGCCCTCTTCCGTGAAGCGCTGGAAGAGGACGTGGGGGTGATGGGGTCCTGATCGATGGCCACGCCGGTGGCATTGTAGATGGCGTTGCGGATGGCGGGCGCACCGGAGCAGGCCGGGGGGGCTCGCCCAAGGCCTTGGTGCCGAAGACGCTGGTGGGCTCGGCGTTCTCCACGAACTGCGCCTCCAGATGGGGGTGATCCATGATGGTGGAGAGCTTGTAGTCAAGCAGGTTGTTGTTGAGGGGCCGTCCGGTCTTCTCATCGAACAGCAGCTGCTCGGACAGGCCGTAGCCGATGCCCATGGACATACCGCCGTGCACCTGCGCCTCAGCCAGCGCCGGGTTCACCAGCTTGCCGCAGTCGTGGACGTTGATGATCTCCTGAAGCGTCACCTTGCACATGGGGATGTCCACCTCCACCACGGCAAAGGTGCAGCCGAAGGAATAGGCGTTGTTGCGGATGGTGTAAGTACTCTCGGCGGTGATGTGCTGGGGGAGTCGGCGGGGTCATACTGGGCGTGCATGGCCAGCTCCGACAGGCTCATGAGCACCTTGCCGTCGGTGTTGCGGACGATATTGCCGTCCACGATATCCATGTTGTACACCGCCTGACGGGTGAGCTTGGAGGCATAATCCAGAATCTTCTCCTTCAGCATCAGGCCCGTCTGGCGGATGGAGAAGCCCGCCACATACGTCTGGCGGGAGGCATAAGCACCCAAGCCCGTAGGCGTGATGTCGGTATCCTGACAGGACACCACATGGACCTTACGGTAATCGCCCAGACCCACCACGTCGGAGGTCATCTGGGCATAAGCGGTATCGGCGCCCTGTCCGATCTCCGTCTCGCCGCACTGCATGGTGACGCTGCCGTCCAGATTCAGCAGCATCCGGTTGGAGGACGTCTCCAGCGAGATGGGGTAGACGGCGGTGTTATACCAGAAGGTGGCCACGCCGATGCCGTGGCGGATGGGGCCGGTCTCCTTGGCGAACTCCGCCTTTTTTTGCGGTCGTAGTCGATGTACTTCTTACCAACCTCCAGACACTGGCGGAAGGAATCCTCATAGTTGACGTTGTGGGAGAAGCTGTCCTCGAAGCCCTTGGGCATGAGGTTCTGCATCCGGAAGGCCAGCGGGTCCATACCCACGGCCTTGGCGCACTCGTCCACGTTGGACTCGTCGGCAAAGGAAGCCTGAGGCATTCCGTAGCCACGCATGGCTCCGGCGGCGGGACGGTTGGTGAACACCGTCCACGCATCGCACTCCATGTTGTCACAGGGATAGTGCTGGGAGAAGGAGCCCATGGCCTTGGCCACGATGCTGTGGCCGTGGGAGGCATAGGATCCCTGATTGGAGTAGAGCTCCACCTTCCGGGCGGCGAAGGTGCCGTCCTTGCGGAGCCAGGAGATGATGTGCGTGCGGATGGCATGGCGCACACGGTTGGAGACGAAGGTTTCCTCACGCGAGCAGTCCACCCGGACACAGCGACCGTGGACTTGCGTGGAGCACCAGGCGCACAGCGGCTCATACAGCGCATCCTGCTTGTTGCCGAAGCCGCCGCCGATATAGGGCTTCACCACCCGGATATCGCTCCACGGGCGGCCCAGCGCCTGCCCCACCACACGGCGGATAATATGGGGGGATCTGTGTGGAGGACACCACCGTGATGCGGCCGTTCTCCTCATAGGCGAAGCAGCCGTGGTTCTCGATGTGGCAATGCTGCACCGTGGGTGTCTCGTACCAGCCCTCCACCTTAATGAGGCCCGGCTCCTGAATGGCAGCCTGATAGTTGCCCTTCTTCATATCGGTATGCTTGAGAATGTTGTTGGGGAACGCCTCGTGCAGCTGCGGCGCGCCGGGCTCCATGGCCTTCTGCACGTCGAGCACGAACGGCAGCTCCTCGTATTCCACCTGCAGCGCCCGGACGCCCTGCATGGCGGCCACCTCGTTTTCTGCGATGACCACCGCCACGTCGTCGCCATAGTAGCGGACGTGCCGGTTCAGCAGGTGGCGGTCCGCCACATCCTGATGGCCGGGGTCCATGGACCAGGGGTGGCCCGCCGTGGGGAACGGGTGCTCCGGCACGTCGAAACAGGTCAGCACCTTCACCACGCCGGGGATCTGCTCCGCCGCCGAGGTGTCCACCGACTTGACGAAGCCGTGGGCGATAGTGGCGTGCTTGATGCGGACATACAGTGCATCACGGGGCATGAGGTCCTCGTAGTATTTGGTGCGGCCGGTGGCCTTGTCAAAGGCGTCTACCCGCACCTCGGCTTTTCCTACTTCAGCCATGTAGTGTTCCTCCTTATGTCAGCGTCGCTGCGATAGCCGGAGTTACCGGCAAAAGTACCTATAAATTTAAGATATCATAGCATAAAATTTGTCATTTGCATAGTCCTTTTCGTAATACTAATTATAGGATAACGGTGGTTGACTGGAATGGGCATTTCCGGGTATACTGTAAGAAAATGACGGGACAAAGGAGGAAGCGGCATGGCACAGCTGCGGATCGGATGCGTGGTGATGGCGGCGGGAAATGCCCGGCGCTTCGGGGAGAACAAGCTGGCGGTGCAGGTGCAGGGCAAGGCGCTGTTCCACCGGGCGCTGGAGGCCGTACCGGCGGAGCAGTTCGTCCGGACGGTGGTGGTGAGCCAATACCCGGAGGTGCTGGAGCTGGCCCATCGCATGGGCTTCGTGCCGGTACCCAACCGGCATCCGGACTGGGGCATCAGCCACACCATCTCGCTGGGGCTGGGGAAGCTGCCGGAGATGGATGCGGCGCTGTTTCAGGTGGCGGATCAGCCCCTGCTGCGCCGGGAGAGCGTGGGGAGTCTAGTGGACTTTTACCGGGAGCACCCGGAGCACATCGCTGCGCTGGGTCACGGCGGCGTCCGGGGGAACCCCTGCCTGTTCCCGGCACGGCTGTTCCCGGAGCTGCTGGCTCTGCAGGGGGATCACGGCGGCAATCAGGTGATCCGCCGCCATGAGGAGGACCTCCTCTTATGGGAGGTCCCGGCTCCGGAGCTGACGGATGTGGATACGCCTCAGGTGCTGGCGCAGCTGCGGCGGGATATGGCGGAGGAGTGATGGGCCTCCGACAGATCGATCGTCGCTTTGAAAAGGCACGGGGCTGCGGTGCAGCCCCGTGCCTTTTCAGGTTTTGATCAGAATGCGGCGAGTGGAGACACGTTGGGAAAAATTACTTCTCCTTCTCCTCTTCCACCAGTTCCTGAGCTTCCTCCACCAGTTCCTCGGCTTCGCCCAGAACCTCCTGCTCCCGGATCTGTGCCGGGGTCAGGACACGCTCCGCCTGCTCCTCCCGGAGCACCAGATAGTAGGCCAGTGCCAGCTGAGGCAGCACGCCCCAGACGCCCCGCACGTCCAGCCACTTCACCGCCAGCCAACTCCAGACGGCTCCGGCGTGGAAGGCCAGCAGGGTGGAGCCGTAGAACCACAGCTTTGTCAGCTGCTCCCGCTCTCCCTCGCACAGGTAGTGGGCCAGCGCCAGAGATGCCTGCTTGGTGTTGTTGCTGTTAAAGATCGTGGCGCTCTGGAAGCCTCTGGCGCCGGCAAAGGTGCTCCACTGGATGCTCATGGAGAAGAACACCGGATACAGTGCCACCAGCGGAGTCATATCCGCCGGAAAAAAGCCCATGGCGATGGCCGCAGCCGCCGTGATGCACGGCGACAGCCGCCGCATATCCACATGGAACACGTGGGGGACGATGACGGAGAACATGACGCCCACCACGTAGATCACCAGACACAGCAGGTGCAGCAGCACGCTGCTCCCCCGGCCAAAGAGTGCGTCGCTGACCAGCTCCAGCAGATTCATGGTCTGGGAACTGCCCAGTATCCCGCCGCGGCACAGCAGGGCGTAACCGCCGAAAAAGCCGCCTATTGCAGCAAAGGCCAGATGGCGGCAGTGATCGATAGGAAGAAGCTTCTGTTCCGTCATGGTATAACTCCTATAAATAACGACAAAATAATCCTTCGTTAGTATATCAGCCTGCGGCGTTTCCGCAAGGGAAAAACTGCATAAAAATCCCGCAAAAATGCGGCGTTTCTTGTGTTGACAACGGCGGGATCTGTGGTAAAATAGAGAGCGTGAAATGCGCTGACGAAACGAGTCCGCCATGTGCCGCCCAAAGCGAGAGGGGAAGCGGTGGAAGCCCCTTGTCCGGCCGGTGTGACAGCCACTTCCGAGCAGGCGGCGACGAGCCGCACGCCCCATCCCCGTTACCGGATGACCGAGATGGCGGCCTTGGCCGTTCAATTAGGGTGGTACCGTGAAGCAAGTCTTCGCCCCTATGTGTGGGCGGGGGCTTTTTGTTTTTTCGGCAGCTGTTCTGCGTCCCGGTGTTTCCGATTTTCCCCCGAAGTTCTGTTTTACAGGAGGTGGCCTGTGAGCTATCAGCTGATCGACATGACCAAGGACCCACGCAGCGGGCAGTTTGCCTATTTCCGACAGACGCTCTTTCCCTTCGCCGGGGTCACGGCGGAGGTAGACATCACGAACTTCGCCGCACGGCGGCAGGGGCGGCCCTTCTTCCTGAGTTTCCTCTATGCCGTGGTACGGGCCGCCAACGCCGTCCCCCAGCTGCGCCGCCGCATCCGGGCGGATGGCAGCGTGGTGGAATACAACTGGTGTCCCCCTTCCTACACCGCCATGAAGCCCGACGGGGTATACGTATACTGCACGGTGGAGGGGGATCTGCCCTATACGGAGTTCGTGGCGCTGGGGCAGCGGCGACAGGAGGAGGTACTTCGACGGGGTACCCTCACCGAGGACGGAGACGCTTTGAGTTTCTTCTTTGTGTCCAGTCTGCCGTGGCTGCACTATTCCCAGCTGGAGCATCCCGCCGTCAGCGCCGACGACTCCAACCCCCGCATCAGCTGGGGCAAGGCTGTCACCAGTCATGGACGCACTACCCTGCCGGTGTCGCTGTTTGTAAACCACGCCCTGGCAGACGGGCTGCACATCTCACAGTTCTTCGCCGGTCTGGAGCGGGAGCTTCAGACGCTGGCAGACAGCTGGCAGGCAGAGGAGTGACGGCATCCAGTCACAGAGGTCTGTCACAGGAACTGTCACAAAAGAAAATTCTGCAATTCCGATTGCAAGCAAAAGGAGTAATGTATCATGTCTCATCCCTATCACGGGCTTAATGAGCTGCGGGAGATGTTCCTGTCGTTCTTCGAGTCCAAAGGTCATCTGCGGCTGCCCAGCTTTTCTCTGGTGCCGCAGAACGACAAGTCCATCCTGCTCATCAACGCCGGCATGACCCCCATGAAGCCGTGGTTCAAGGGCGAGGAGGAGCCGCCCCGCCGCCGGGTCTGCACCTGTCAGAAGTGCATCCGCACCGGCGACATTGAGAACGTGGGCAAGACCGCCCGCCACGGCACCTACTTCGAGATGCTGGGCAACTTCTCCTTCGGCGACTACTTCAAGCATGAGGCCATCGCATGGAGCTGGGAGTTCCTGACTGAGGTGGTGGGGCTGGAGCCTGACCGGCTGTACCCCTCCATCTATCTGAACGACGACGAGGCCTTCGACATCTGGAACAAGGAGGTGGGCATCCCCGCCGAGCGCATCTTCCGCTTCGGCAAGGAGGACAACTTCTGGGAGCACGGCTCCGGTCCCTGCGGCCCCTGCTCCGAAATCTACTATGACCGTGGGCCGGAGTACGGCTGCGGCAAGCCCAGCTGCACCGTGGGCTGCGACTGCGACCGGTACATCGAGATCTGGAACAACGTGTTCTCCCAGTTCGACAACGATGGCCACGGCAACTACACCGAGCTCAAGCAGAAGAACATCGACACCGGCATGGGTCTGGAGCGTCTGGCCTGCGTGTGCCAGAACGTGGACAGCCTGTTCGACGTGGACACCGTGATGAATATCACCCACAAGGTGTCTGAGCTCACCGGCGCTCACTACGGCGAGACGGAGAAGCGGGATGTGTCCCTGCGGGTCATCACCGACCACATCCGCTCCGCTACCTTCATGATCTGCGACGGCATCCTGCCCTCCAACGAGGGGCGGGGCTATGTGCTGCGGCGTCTGCTGCGCCGGGCCGCCCGCCACGGGAAGCTGCTGGGCGTCAACGATCCCTTCCTGTATCAGGTGGTGGACACCGTGATTCATGAGAACGAGGGGCAGTACCCCGATCTGCGGGAAAAGCAGACCTATATCACCAAGGTCATCCGCACGGAGGAGGAGAATTTCGGCCGCACCATCGACGGCGGCATGAAGATCTTCTCCGACCTGCTGGCAGAGCACAAGCAGAAGCTGGAGAAAATTTTCTCCGGCGCCGACGCCTTCCGGCTGTACGATACCTTCGGCTTCCCCATCGACCTGACCATGGAGATGGCGGCGGACGAGGGCCTCAGCGTGGACGAGGGCGCTTTCCAGAAGCTGATGAAGGAGCAGAAGGAGCGAGCCCGTGAGGCCCGGAAGGCTCTGGGCGATCTGGGCTGGGCCGGTGTGGAATTCGGCAAGGACGTGCCGGCCACGGAGTTCGTGGGCTATGACCACAGCGAGTGCGACGCCAAGATCGTGGCCATCGTGGCCGATGAGGAGCTGCGGGACGAGGTGGCCGCCGGGGCCGAGGCCGTGGTGGTACTGGATCAGTCCCCCTTCTATGCCGAGATGGGCGGTCAGGTGGCCGACCACGGCACCATCACCGCCGACGGCGTGGTGTTCACCGTGGCGGACGTACAGAAAAACAAGGGCGGCAAGTTCATGCACTATGGCCGTCTGGCACAGGGTGTGCTCCACGTGGGAGACACCGTTCACGCCGCCATTGACATGGAGCGCCGCAAGGCTATCCAGCGTGCTCACAGCACCACCCACCTGCTGGATACGGCGCTGAAGAAGGTGCTGGGCGACCACGTCCATCAGGCGGGCTCTCTGGTGGAGCCGGATCGCCTGCGCTTCGACTTCACCCACTTTGAGGCCATCTCCCCGGAGGAGCTGCGGCAGGTGGAGGAACTGGTGAACGACGCCATTCTGGAGGGCTATCCCGTGGTGACGGAGATACTGCCCATCGAGGAGGCCAAAAGAAGGGCGCCGTGGCCATGTTCGGTGAGAAGTACGGCGATATCGTCCGCGTGGTGGAGATGGGCGACTTCTCCATGGAGTTCTGCGGCGGCACCCATGTGGACAACACCGCCAAGGCCGGTCCCTTCCGCATCAAGAGCGAGAGCAGCGTTGCCTCCGGCGTGCGCCGCATCGAGGCCACCTGCGGCAAGCTGAGCCTGAAGGCTATGGAGAGCAGTCAGGGCGTGCTGAGCCGGGCGGCCCAGTTCCTGAAAACCGCCCCCTCCGGGCTGCTGGAGCGGATGGAGCAGCAGGCCAACGAGATGAAGCAGCTGCGTCAGGCGCTGGAAAAGTTCAAGGCTGAGGCGTCTCTGGGCGAGGCCCGGCAGTTCCTGGCCTCCGCCAAGACGGTGAAGGACCTCCATGTTCTCGCCACCACCCGCAACGGCGTGGACACCGCCGAGCTGCGGACCATGGGCGATTTCCTGCGGGATAAGGATCCCAAGGCCGTGGCGGTCATCGCCAGCATCAATGGCGAAAAGATCACCTTCCTGGCCGTGTGCGGCAAGGAGGCGGTGGCCCGTGGCATCAAGGCCGGTGATCTGGTGCGGCACGTGTCCGCCATCTGCGGCGGCAAGGGCGGCGGCAAGCCGGATTCCGCCATGGGCGGCGGCAGCGATCCCCTGAAGGTGGACGATGCACTGGCCGCTGTGGATGATTTCGTGTCCGAGAAGCTGGGCTGAGACGAAAGGAGCATCCTATGAAAAACGATTGCCTGTTCTGCGCCATTGCCGGTGGGGAGATCCCCTCCAACAAGGTGTATGAGGACGAGCTGTGCTACGCCTTTTATGACATCGCCCCTCAGGCGCCCACCCATTTTCTGGTGATCCCCAAGACCCACATCGCCTCCGTGGCGGAGGTGGATGGCGGCAACAGCGCCGTGGTGGCCCACATCTTCGAGGTCATCGCAAGACTGTGCCGGGAGAAGGGGCTGGAGAGCTACCGGGTGGTATCCAACATCGGGGAGCAGGCGGGGCAGAGCGTCCACCACCTGCACTTCCATGTGCTGTCCGGCCGGGATATGACCTGGCCTCCGGGCTAAGAGCACCGAGAAGCAGCGTAGAATTTCAGAAAGCCCGTCCGGCCCGCTGAATGCGGGCCGGACGGGCTTTTTACATTATCATATATAGAGGACTTGGGGTCGTTAAAACAGCTCCGGATACAGGGCGGTGATCTGCTGATACCAGTTCTGATAGTCGTGCAGGTCGTCTCCCCTCGATCACATATACCTCCCACGCATCAGCGGAGTCGGAGGCGGTAAGGGGTTCGTCCGTCAGGGGATACTTGCCCTTCTCCAGTTCCGTGGGGAAGTACATCCCGGCGTAGACGGAGTCCCTGTCGTAGGCGGTGAGGAACAGCAGATAGGACTCGCCCTCCTGCATGGGGAGGTAGCCGCCCTGCGTCCAGAGGACATTGTCCGCCAGATAGCACTCCTCAGTGATGACCAGCTGCTCCGGGGGCTCCCCCTTCAGCACCTGCGATACCGTGCCGGTGGTCCTCGTATAGCCGCCGGAGACATTGCCGTCACTGAAATAGGACAGGATGTTCTCCTGACGCTCCGGTGTGAACACCACAATGAGGTCGCTGACCTCCTGAAGCTGAGCAACACTCTCGGCCTGTGTGATGCGGTCCGCCGCCATCTGCTGTACTGTCTGGCGCTGGCCGCAGGCGGTGCAAGTGATCAGGAGAAGGAGAAGCAAACAAAACGTGAGACTCTTTTTCATCACTCAAGACCCCCATTTCGCAATCAAATTATTCTTGTCATGCTGATTGACCGTTGTATTTGCGTAACCACTGGAGGATTGCTGCATCACCGCACGGGCTGTACAATTATTCAAAAGTGGATGCATCAAAGCTAACGCATGTCCTGTTTCATGAATTACCGTCTTTGTTTTTTGCGTGGAATTACTCGCATCTAAGAGTGACGGGTCTAAATCTATGCGAGCCTGAACAACTTGCGCGCTGGAGGAACTAATATCAATTTCACTATATCCTCCAAGTACATTCTTTTTATACAAATGTGCTCGCCCAATCGTAGTACCCGTCAACTCAACCGAATGGAAATTAATGTCCCCTGTGTTATCCGAATCTCCTGAGAAAGTGTACTGGCTGATTTTTACTTTTGACGAAATATTGTTCCAAGTAAAAATACTCTTTGATGCATCCAAGTTATAGTAAAAATCTCTTGAACACATCTTTGCCGTCAGTCCTGTTGCGTTCTTGTTGTTTGCCCATTTCCATCCATAGTATGCTCCGCTACACGCAAATGCGTCTTCGACAAAGAACATACTAACAAACAGCATGAGCAATGCGAGGGAAGTGAATTTGTGCAAAGATTTCATTTAGGATCCTCCTTTCTAAGTTGTATCTTCATTATATATTTTATTGTGTTCAAAATCAATATGCATTTTGTCTGATATTTCATGTATTTTATGTGCATAACGACATGTTTTGTGGCATTCTGAATAAAATCCAAAAGAAGTATACAGGACAATATTGGATACATTTTTAGAAGCTGCCGATGGGGATGGAGCCGTCGTCAGTGCCTTTTTCAATGGAACGAATGGTGATCCAGTAGCTGCGGCCGCCGCCCATATCCACCTGTACCCGGTCCCCGGCCCGGCGGCCCAGCACGGCCTTCCCTACCGGGGACTCCTTGCTGATGAGGCCCTTCAGTGCATCCTGCCGCAGGGTGGTGACCAGCTGGATCCTCCGGCTCTTGCCGGTGTTTTCCATGAAGATCTCCACGGTGTCGTAGAGGCCCGCCGTGTCCTGACCGGAGCGGTCGTCGATGATGCGGGCGGTCTTGATCATCCGCTGCAGGTAGCGGATGCGACTGTCGTTGCGATTCTTCTCCTGCTTGGCGCACTTATACTCGAAATTCTCACTGAGGTCACCGAAGGCCCGTGCCGTCTGCACGTCCTCGATGAGCTTGGGGCGCAGCACCTGCGTCCGGTAGTCGATCTCCTCCTGCATCTTCTGCACGTCGCCACGGGTCAATTCATCGTACATCGTTATTCCTCCCAAGCTTGCGCCAGACGGCGCAGTCCCTCCGGCAGACGCTCCAGGTCGATGCCGGAATAGTTTACCACCACGATATGCTGGGGCGCTGTCTCCGGGACGCTGTAATAGTCCGACAGCAGCGCCAGACGCACCCCCTGCTCCGCCGCCCGGCTCCGCAGCGCCGCATCCGGCAGACGGGTATCCAGCCGCACCAGAAAGTGCAGCCCAGCGTCCTGCTCCATGATCTCCACCCGGTCCGCCAGCGGGCTGGAGCGCAGCATGGCGATGACGGCGTCCCGCTTCTGGCGGTAGCGGGCCTTCATGCGGCTCAGGTGCTGCTCATAGCGGCCCTGCGCCATGAATTTGGCCAGAGTATACTGCTCGAAGCCCGACACCGTGCAGGCGTAGAAGCCCAGCTTCTCCCGATAGACCTCCATGAGTCGGGGCGGCAGGATCATGTAGCTGATGCGGATGGAGGGGGCGATGGTCTTGGAGAAGGTGTTCAGGTAGATGACCCGCTGGGCCTCATCGATGGAGAACAGCGTGGGGATGGGGCGGCCCACGAAGCGGAACTCGCTGTCGTAGTCATCCTCCAGTATCCAGCGTCCCTCCTGCTCCTCCGCCCAGCGCAGCAGCTCCTGCCGCCGTCCGATGGGCATGACGATGCCCGTGGGATAGTGGTGGGAGGGCGAGAGGTGGACGATATCCGCCTCCTGACGGCGCAGAAGCCGGGTGGAGAGGCCCTTTTCATCCAGTCCCACCTGCCGCAGATTCACCTGATGGCTGCGGTAAATTTCCGCAATTTTGCTGTATCCGGGGTCCTCCACGGCGTAGCACTTCTCCCGGCCCAGCAGCTGGATCAGCAGCGAATACAGAAACTCCGTACCGGCGCCGACGATGATCTGGCCGCTGTCCACGTTCATGCCACGGAACTGGCGCAGATAGTCGCTGATGGCCCGGCGCAGCTCCTCCGCCCCGTTGTAGGGGGCGGCCTGCAGCAGGGCCTTGTCCCGCTCCAGCAGCGTCTCCCGCATGAGGCGGGCCCAGACGGTAAAGGGAAAATACGCCCGGTCGATGGAATTGGTCACAAGGTCCAGAAAATAGGTCTTCTGCTCCGGCTCCGGCGGCAGCGGGGCAGGCTGCCGGGCCGCCGCCTGCAAGGGGCGCTCCACGGGGCTGACGTAGTAGCCCCGCTTCTCCTGCGAGTAGATGTAGCCCTCCGCCGCCAGCTGCTCATAGGCATTCTGCACGGTGATGATGCTGACCTCCAGATGCTGGGCCAGCGCCCGCTTGGAGGGCAGCCGCTGGTGGGCCGGCAGCGTCCCGGACAGGATATCCCGGCGGATGCCCTCATATAACTGCTCATACAGGCTCCGGCCGCTCTCTTTGCTCAGGGGATAGGTCAGCATAGCTCCTCCATCTGGTATTATCCGATAATATCGATATGGGCATTTTAATAATACCAATTTCTACTATAATACAGACATTACATAAAAGCAAGGAGATTTTTCCCATGAGAGATGCGAACATCAAGAAACTGGTTCTGGCGGCCCTGATGGCCGCACTGACCTATGTGGCCACCTCCATCGTGCAGATTCCCTCCCCCATGCAGGGCTATGTGAATCTGGGTGACTGCATCGTGCTGCTGAGCGGCTGGATCCTCGGCCCGTGGTGGGGCGCTGCGGCAGGCGGCATCGGCTCCATGCTGGTGGATCTGCTGGGCGGCTACGGTCACTATGCGCCCGGCACGCTGATTATCAAGGGCTGCATGGCTCTGGTGGCGGCCCTCATCGTCAAGGCCATGAAGGAGAGCAAGGCCTCCTACGTCATCAGCGCCGTGGTCAGCGAGGTCATCATGGTGGTGGGCTACTTCGGCTACGCCTCCCTGCTGCTGGGCAAGGGCTGGGGCGCTGCGGCCAGCATCCCCGGCAATCTGGTGCAGGGCGCTATGGGCATGGTCATTGGTCTGGTGCTGCTGGTGGTACTCAAGCGCAGTAAGGCGCTGGAAAAGCTGGCGTAAGAACGGTTGCAAAATGGCGCCGGACGTGGTACACTGAAGGTGCAGAATTGCTTTTGCGAAAAGCGGCGGAGCGATCATCCGCCGCTTTTCGTTCATGCGAGGAAAGGAAGATAGCTATGGCTGGGATCATTCATGAGGTAGAGCGCACCGACCTGCTGGAACAGGTGCGGCAGGAGGCGGCGGACGCCGCACGGCAGCTGGCGGAGGCAGCCCGGCTGCGGCGGGGCCACATTGTGGTGGTGGGCTGCAGCACCAGCGAGGTGGTGGGGCATCAGGTGGGCAGCTGGTCCACGCCCCAGATCGCACAGGCCATTTTCGACGGACTCAACAGCGTGTTTGCCCCCATGGGCGTCTACATCGCCGCCCAGTGCTGCGAGCACCTGAACCGTGCGCTGATCGTGGAGCATGAGGCGGTGCCGGGAGCGGAGATCGTCAATGTGCTGCCCCAACCCAAGGCGGGCAGTTCCTTCGCCACCGCCGCCTACCAGAACTTCCGGCATCCGGTGGCGCTGGAGGAGATCCGGGCCGACGCCGGTCTGGATATCGGCGGTACCCTCATCGGGATGCACCTGAAGAAGGTGGCGGTGCCGGTGCGCCTGCCCCAGAACCATATCGGCAGCGCCATCCTGCTGGCGGCCCGTGTGCGGCCCAAGTTCATCGGCGGTGAGCGTGCCATCTACGACGAGCATCTGAAGGACGGCTATCCGGAGTTTTGATTTGCATCATGAAGCATCCCCGGTCTGTAAAACAGGCCGGGGATGCTTTTATAATACCTATTATATTATAGATAACGCACGAAGAGGCAGACCATGGCAATGGTGATGACCAGCACCGTGGCCGGGGCGCAGTACTTGCAGTAGGTACCCCATGTCACCGGGTGACCGTTCTTGGCGGCCACGGAGGTACCCACCACATTGGCGGAGGCTCCGATGGGGGTGGCACTGCCGCCCAGATCCGTGCCGATGGACAGCGCCCACGCCAGCAGGGAGAGGTCCACGCCCTGCGACCGGGACATGGACTGGATCACCGGCACCATGGTGGCGGAGAAGGGGATGTTATCCACAAAGGCGCTGCACACAGCTGACAGCCACAGGATGATGGCCACCATCACAGCGGCGTGTCCGCCGCTGATGCGGCTGATCCAGCCGGCCAGCACATCCAGACAGCCGGTGTCCTCCAAACCGCTGACCACCACGAACAGGCCGATGAAGAACAGCAGCGTGCGGTAGTCCACCTTGGCAAACAGCCCCGCTGCCGCATGGCCTCCGGAGGTGCAGAGGGTGGCCAGCGCCATCAATACGGCGGCGATGCAGCCGATGGTGGCCACCGTCAGCTCCGTCTGTGCGTGGGTGACCAGCAGCACCACCACCAGCAGGAACACGGCGCCGCAGGCGATGAAGGCCCGCCGATCCGTGATGGCGGAGGCGGCGTCTGGATAGGTGATATCCGTGGGGCGCTGACTCTCACTCTCCCGCAGGATGCGGCGGAAGCAGAAGTAGAAGTACACCACCGTGGCCACCAGACAGATCAGCACAATGACCCCGGTGTTGGTGAGGAAATCGAAGAAGGTCAGACCCAGCGAGGTACCGATGATGATGTTGGGGGGATCGCCGCACATGGTGGCACTGCCGCCCAGATTGGCACAGAATATCTCCGCCAGGATCATGGGAACCGGGTCGAAGCGCAGGGTGCGGCCCAGCTCCGCCGTGACGGCGGCCAGAAACAGAATGACGGTGATGCTGTCGATGAACATGGACAGCACGGCTGCCATGACCATGAAGCACACCAGCAGCGGCACGGTGCGGTAATGGACCGCCTTGGCCAGCTTCAGGCACAGCCAGCGAAAGATGCCCACGTGGCCCATGCCCTCCACCATCACCATCATGCCCGCAATGAACACGATGGTGGACCAGTTGATGCCGCCGGAGGACTCCGATGCGCCGTACCAGAAGGTACTCTGGCCGAAGGCGGACAGGTTCAGAGTATCCCATATGGCCCCGCCATCGTGCATACAGATGCCGAATACCAGCACCAGCATCAGTGCGCCGCAGCCCAGCGTCACCCACTGGCGGGGGATGCGGTCCAGCACGATCAGCAGGAACATGATGACAAAAATTACCAACGCTGCAATTTCAGCTACCATAGGAAATTCGCCTCTTTTTAGGATTCTATCTCTCAAGCGACGCCTATTGTAGCACTCTGTTACGGGAATTGCAACCCCGGAGCACTATGGAAGTGTTATGAAATTATGAATTTTTATTTCTTTGCAGATTCTTTATCATCTTCCACATTCTTCCATATCCGGATGGTCGAAGGGTGGGAGAGCTTCGTGGTAAAAGAGAGGGGGCGCCCCGCAGGGGCGGCCTCTCTTGTACAATTTTGCATACAATTTCGTTATGTTTAATTGTGATGGAATATGTATTTCACAAAAACCGTTGACAACTGCAAACGCTTTTTATATAATTTATCCGCAATCAAGAAAGGAGGGTTGGCGCTTCACTTCGCAAACCATACAGGCAGAAACACACAGACAGAAAACAGAAAGGAGAAATCGTTCCCATGAAACGACTCATCGTTCTTCTCTTCCTGATATGTGCTATTTCTCTCTCCGCCTGCTCCAAGGCGCCGGAACAGATTCCCGCCCCCACGGTGCAGCGGCTCACCTCGCCATTGGAGCTTTCCGAGGATGAGGCCGCCACCCTTATACAGTGCTGCGGGGGAAAACAGTGTCCTGTTGGCTGTCGGGCATCGCAACACGGCTCAGACCGGCCCCCTTTATAATACCGACTATCTGCTTTACTGGAATTATTCGGACGGGACCACCAAGCAGTTTCCCGTTTCCTCCCCGGCCTATATCATCTCCGCCGTTCTGGACGGGTCCGATGTTCTGTACGTGGACTATGAAGCCGTGGATTCCGGCCTCAAATGGTCTCTGATCCGCTCCACAGACACAGGGAAAAGCACCCTCGCCTCCGGTCAAGCCGCTTCCTATGATCAGGTCCCTGCGTTGTTCTGCCTGAACGGTCAGCCCATGTATCTGCAATCAGAGGATACCGGCATATCCGTATATCGTGTGGACGGCAGTGCCGTTTCCAGCGTGCTGAACCTCACCGACTACACCATGTCCGATGTAACCGTTTGCACCAATGGTACGCAATTCGCCTTTTTGGCCTCTACCAATGACGACGCCTACTGGACGGCGTTCCTCTGCAATGCGTCCGGTATTCTGTACCAGAAGGAGCTTTCACAGCAGGTCACGACCTTTGCCATAACGGGCGAGTACATGGTGTGCGGTTTGGGTGACCCGGAGACCCAAAAATATTCCTATGAGACGATCCGCATCAGCGACGGAAAGGTATCCACCGCCGATTCCGCAGTGCCCCTGTGGCGTCTGGCCGGAAGCGGCAGCAGTTGTATGTATGTAGACGATACCTTTGCTGCCCATATCCTCTATCCGGATACGCAGCAGACCGATCCCCTTGCGATCAACGACTTTGCCACCTATCAAAACTGGCCCACGGTATTCTGCCCTGACGGAGTAGGTGGTTATCTGGCGGAAATGGATATCGAGGATACCGTCACCTACTGGCATATCACCACCTGACCATGATCCAAGCAATGAAAGAAGGGCTGTCCCACAGCGGGACAGCCCTTCTTGATTCGTAAAGGGGATCGATTACTGAGCAGCCTTGGCAGCCTTGATGGACTCGATCAGCTCGGGAACGACCTTGAACAGGTCACCAACGATACCGTAGTCAGCCACCTCGAAGATGGGAGCGTTCTCGTTCTTGTTCACGGCGATGATGCACTCGGAGTCCTGCATACCAGCCTTGTGCTGGATGGCGCCGGAGATACCCAGGGCGACGTAGACCTTGGGATGGACGGTCTTACCGGTCTGGCCGACCTGATGGTCAGCGGTGATCCAGCCGGCGTCCACGCAGGCACGGGAGGAGCCCACGACGCCGCCCAGGACCTCAGCCAGCTCCTCAGCCAGCTTGATGCCGCCCTCGACATCCTTGCTGATGCCACGGCCCACGGACACGATGAAGTCGGCACCGATCAGGTCCACCAGCTTCTTGGCAGCCTTGACGGTCTCCACCACCTCGGTCTTGATGTCGCTGGCAGACAGCTCGAAAGCGGGATGCAGGATCTCAACCTTCTCGGCGCAGTCGGCGCAGAACTCACGCTTCTTCATAACGCCGGGGCGCACGGTGGCCATGGCGGGGCGGAAGCGGGGGCAGAAGATGGAGGCCATCAGGTGGCCGCCGAAAGCGGGACGGGTCATCTTGATGTCACGGGAGACATCGTGATCCTGACCGTTGATCTTCACGGTACCCAGCTTCTCGATACGCTCCTCAGCCAGCGTGGAAGCCTCACGCAGGAAGTTCTTGTAGATGGGCATATCGATGTCCAGATGGGTGCAGTCGGCGCACAGACCGGTGTGCAGGCGAGCTGCGCAGCGGGGAGCCAGATCACGGCCGATGTTGGAGGCACCGAACAGCAGGATCTCAGGCTTGATCTCCTCCAGAGCGTCGGTGATGACCTTGGTGTAGGCATCAGTGGTGTAGTCCTTCAGCAGGGGGCTGTTGTAGACATAGACCTTGTCGGCACCGTAGCCGCCCAGCTCCTTGGCGATGCCGTCCACGTTGTCGCCCAGCAGAATGCCGCACAGCTCAACGCCCAGTTCGTCAGCCAGCTTCCGACCCTCGGAGATCAGTTCAAAGGTAGTGGGCATCATCTTGCCCTGACGCTGCTCGCAGAAAACCCAGACGTTTTTGAAGGCAGCGGTATCAGCACTATTAAAAGCCATTTTCTTATCTCCTTCCTTAGATGATATGCTTGGCGGCCAGAATGCCAGCCAGCTTGTCGGTGGTCTCCTTGCCGGCGCCCTCAAGCATCATGCCGGCGCCCTTCTGAGGAGGCGTAAAGGAGGTGAGAATGTTGGTGGGGGAGCCCTTCAGACCGATGGTGGTGGCATCGATCAGGGGGTGATCCTTCAGCGTCTCGTAGGTCATGGTGACCAGAGGCTTGCTGTAAGCCTCGAAGGCGCCGCCAACGGACAGATAACGGGGCTGATTCAGCTCCTTGATGCAGGTGATCATGCAGGGGGTGTTGACCTTAACGGTCATGTAGCCATCCTCCAGCATACGCTTGACGATGAAGGTGTTGCCCTCCTTCTTGATCTCACCGGCATAGGTGACCTTAGGCAGATGCAGCTTCTCAGCGATCTGGGGGCCGACCTGAGCGGTATCGCCATCGATGGCCTGACGGCCGGCCAGAATGACGTCGTCCTCATCCACACCGTAGGTGTCGATGCCGGCGGCGATGATCTGGGAGGTGGCGTAAGTATCGGAGCCGCCGAACTCACGGGCGGTAATCAGGACACCCTCGTCCACGCCCATGGCCATCAGCTCACGCAGCATACCCTCGGCGGGAGGGGGACCCATGGTGAAGGCCACGACCTTGCAGCCCAGCTCGTCCTTCAGGGCCAGAGCGGCCTCGACGGCGTTCATATCATCGGGGTTGATGATGGTCTGCATGGACGCACGGTCCAGAGTACCATCGGGGTTCACAGCCACCTTACCGGAGGTATCGGGAACCTGCTTCACAGTAACAATAACTTTCATTTTGCCTTATACCTCCTCAATTACTTAACGCCCAGATGGCTGGCGATGACCATGCGCTGGACCTCGGAAGTGCCCTCATAGATCTCGGTGATCTTGGCATCACGCATCATGCGCTCCACGGGATACTCACGGGTGTAGCCGTAGCCGCCGAACAGCTGCACAGCACGACGGGTCACGTCGGAAGCGGCATCGGCAGCGAACAGCTTGGCCATGGCGGCATCCATGGAGTAGGGCTCGTGGTTCTGCTTCTTCATGGCAGCGGAGTAGACCAGGAACTGAGCAGCCTGCATCCGGGTGTGCATCTCGGCCAGCTGGAACTGGGTGTTCTGGAACTGGGAGATACGCTTACCGAACTGGACACGCTCCTTGGTGTACTTGACGGCCTCCTCCACGGCGCCCTCGCCCAGACCCAGAGCCTGAGAGGCGATACCGATACGGCCGCCGTCCAGCGTCTGCATGGCGATCTTGAAGCCCTGGCCCTTCTTGCCCAGCATACGGTCCTTGGGGATGACGCAGTCCTCGAAAATCAGGTCGCAGGTGGAGCTGCCGCGGATACCCATCTTCTTCTCGTGCTTACCCTGAGTGAAGCCGGGGTCGGTCTTTTCCCACCACGAAGGCGGAAATCTCCTTCATGGCACGGCCACGCTTGTCGGTGGTCTTGCCGGTGACGGCGATGATGACGAAGGTATCAGCCACGTTGCCGTTGGTGATGAAGCACTTGGAGCCGTTGAGGATGTAGTTCTCGCCGGACTCGTCCAGTACAGCGGTGGTCTGCTGGCCCTGCGCGTCGGTACCGGCGCCGGGCTCGGTCAGGCCGAAAGCACCGATCTTCTTGCCGGACAGCAGGTCAGGCAGATACTTTTGCTTCTGAGCCTCGGTGCCGTGCTCGAAAATGGGAGCGCAGCACAGAGAGGTATGTGCGGATACGATGACGGCAGTGGTGCCGCAGACCTTGGCCAGCTCCTCCACGCACATGGCATAGGAGAGGACGTCGCCGCCGGCGCCGCCATACTCCTTGGGGAAGTAAATGCCCATCATGCCCAGCTTCGCCATCTTCTCGACGGTCTCCATGGGGAAACGCTCTTCCTCGTCGATCTCGGCGGCCAGGGGCTTCACTTCGTTCTCTGCAAATTCGCGGTACATCTTGCGAACGAGCAGCTGTTCCTTAGTCAGATGGAAGTCCATACTCTTTTCTCCTTTACGAAATTTTACTTGGTATACTTAAAGAAGCCCTCGCCAGACTTGATGCCCAACTTGCCGGCGCGAACCATCTTCCGAATCAATACGTTTGCACGATACTTGCTGTCGTGGGTCTCGTTGAACAGCACATCCATGATGTTCAGCACCACGTCCCAGCCGATGAGGTCACCCAGATGCAGGGGACCCATAGGGTGGTTGCAGCCCAGCTGCATAGCAATATCGATATCTTCCGCAGAGGCAACGCCCTCCTGCAGAACGCAAACGCCTTCGTTGCAATAGGGGATAAGGATCTTTGTTGACCACAAAGCCGGGGGCCTCGTTGACCACACCACGGGGTCTTGCCGATCTCGGTGGACAGGTTCTTGATGTAGTCCACCAGCTCAGCGGGGGTATTGCCGCCGGCAATGACCTCTACCAGCTTCATGGCAGGCACGGGGTTAAAGAAGTGCATACCGATCAGATGGTGCTTCAGACCCTGACCCATCTCGGTGATGGACAGAGAGGGAGGTATTGGAGGCAAAGATGGCCCCATCCTTGCACAGAGCGTCCAAACGGCCCAGCAGTTCCTTCTTCACGGCCATGTTCTCAGCCACGCACTCGATGACCAGATCGGCGTCAGCGGCGGCCTCGAACTCCTCCACCAGCACACGGCTCATCAGATCGTCAGCGGCCTCCTGCGCCATCTTGCCCTTGGCCACACGCTTATTCAGGGAAGCAGCCAGCTTATCCTTGTGGCGCTGCGCACTGGCCGTGCTGGAAGCATACAGCAGGACGGTGTGGCCCTTGCCGGCAAACACCTGAGCGATACCGCTACCCATCGTACCTGCACCAAAAACAGCGATCTTCATAATGATTCCTCCTAATTAGAATATATAGGGTCCTTGGTTTGCCCACCGGGCGCTATGCCCGGAAAACAACGTTCTGACAGAGCTTTACCGGTTCTGGTAGGGCTCGTGCTTGCGCTTTTCCAGAAAAAGCGCCCATGCCCTCCTCTGGTCCGCCGTCTCGAAGCAGCTGCCGAACAGCTTCTCCTCGATGGTCACGGCCCGATCCATGTCCACCTGCAGGCCGTCATTGATGGCCTTCTTGCAGGCCCGCACGGCGATGGGGGCGTTCTTGGCGATGGTCCCAGCCAGCTTCTCCGCTGCGGGCAGCAGCTCCTGCGCCGGATAGACGGCGTTCACCAGCCCGATCCGCAGGGCCTCGTCGGCCTTGATGTTCTTGGCGGTATAGATCAGCTGCTTGGCCATACCGGGGCCAACCAGACGGGCCAGCCGCTGGGTGCCGCCGAAGCCGGGGGTGATGCCCAGACCGGCCTCCGGCTGACCGAACACGGCGGTGTCGGCGCAGATGCGGATGTCGCAGCTCATGCTCAGCTCGCAGCCGCCGCCCAGTGCAAAGCCGTTGACAGCGGCGATGGTGGGGATGGGCAGCGTCTCCAGCCGGCGGAATACGTCGTTGCCCTTCTTGCCGAAGGCCTCGCCCTCGGCCTTGGTGAGGGTGCTCATCTCGCCGATGTCAGCCCCCGCCACGAAGGCTTTCTCCCCGGCGCCGGTGATGACCAGTACACGGATCTCCTCGTCGGCCTCCACGGTGTCCAGCAGCTCCGCCAGATCCGCCAGCACCTGAGAATTCAGGGCGTTCAGCGCCTCCGGACGGTGGATGGTGGCCACGGCATACGGACCTTTTTTCTCCAACAGTACGTTCGTCACAATGGTTCCTCCTTACTGTGGCAGCCGCCGCCGAAGCAGCGGCAGCGTCATGGGAAAAAGCGCTTTCTACAGGGGTGTTTCACCCGCAAAATGCGCCTTCTCATATACCTTATCCATTATAGACGTTCGTCTAAAATTTATCAAGCACTTCTCACCCGGCTTTTTGCTTTTTAGAGGAAGTCACAAATTTCGTCGGATTTTTTGCGTACTTTTCCAGCTTTTTGCCGCACCTGTTCTTCGATGCGCCGTCCTACGAAAACGTTGCTTCGGCGGCTCTCCCTTGCCGGGAGAGATTTTCCGGCGTTCCCTCTTGCTTTTTCGCCGGAAAACCGGTATATTGGGTAGTCGGATACCATCGCCATGCGGCGTTTTTCAGGAGGAACGACACCATGCGTATGCGGAAAAAGAAGAATCTACTGCCCCGGATGGAGGCCTGCCGGGCCTGTCAGGTACAGGACCCCTTCGCCATGCGGGGCCACTGGCGGGAGCTGATGCCCGATGCCCGTGCGCTGCGGGTAGAACTGGGCTGCGGCAAGGGGCGCTTCACCGTGGGTACGGCCCAAGCGGAGCCGGATGTTCTGCTCATCGCCGTGGAGAAGGTGCCGGACGCCATGGTGGTGGCCATGGAACGGGCGCAGGCGGCGGGGCTGCACAACGTATTCTTCGTGGTGGGGACGCCGCCCTGCTGCCGGATATGTTTGCCCCGGCGGAGGTGGACCGGCTGTACATCAATTTCTGCGACCCGTGGCCCAAGAGCAACCAGAAGCGCCGCCGTCTGACCCACGGCAATTTTCTCAAGTGCTACCGGCAGGTGCTGCCTATGGGCGGGCAGATCCACTTTAAGACGGACAACGACAAGCTGTTCCAGTGGTCCGTGGAGGAGATCCCCCCAGTATGGCTTTACCCTGTCGGAGGTGACCCATGACCTCCACGCCGACGGCCCGTGGGAGTCATGACGGACTACGAGGCCAAGTTCTATGGGCTGGGGAAGAACATCAACCGCTGCGTGGCTACCATGGAGCCGTGGACGGAGCCGGAGGAGGAACCTGCGGAGGCTGCTCCGGTGGAAGCTTCTTCCGTAGAATGATATAAGAACAGCAGGATGGCATGGCCATCCTGCTGTTCTTTCATGGGGAAAAAGCGCTCTTTACGACTCCTGCTTGAAATACTCCGCACCGGCGCCGCACAGGGGGCACTTATAATCCTCCGGCAGGGTCCCCCTCGTATACATAGCCGCAGACCTTGCACACATAGCGGTGCTGCCCCTCCGGCTTCTCCTCCGCCGGGGCCGAGGTCTTTACATCCGCCGCCAGCGTGGCCGCCAGCCGCTCCAGCTGCATGGTCTGATCCTCCCGCAGGGCGGAGCGGATGGTAAAGGTGTCCTCCATCTGCTGCCACCCCTTCAGAGGCTGGAGGATCTTCTGCATCTCCTTGCCGCTGGCCGGGGCCCAGGAGCCGTTCTCCAGCAGCACCACCCGGCGATTCTGGAGATCGTGGGCAGCGATATCGTGGAGCAGCTCCTCCATGGTGATGAACACCCCGGCGTTGTAGGTAGTGGCAGCAAACACCAGATGGCTGTAACGGAAGGCTGCCGACAGAATGTAAGAGGTAGGCGTCACGGAGGTATCGAACATCTGCACCTTCACGCCCCGCTCCGACAGTCGGCAGGCCAGAATGTTGGCGGCGTTCTCCGTGTTGCCATACACGGAGGCATAGGCGATGAGCACCCCCCGCTCCTCCGGCTCGTAGCGGCTCCAGAGGTCGTACTTGTGCAGGAGATACCCCAACTCCTTCCGCCACACAAAGCCGTGGAGGGGCAGCAGCATGGCGATGTCCAGCTCTGCCGCCTTCTTCAGCACCGCCTGTACCTGAGAGCCGTATTTGCCCACGATATTGGTATAGTACCGCCGGGCCTCGTCCAGATAATCCCGGTCGAAGTCCACCTCATCGGCAAACAACCGGCCATTCAAGGCCCCGAAGCAGCCGAAGGCATCCGCCGTCAGCAGCAGACGATCCGTCTCATCATAGGTCATCAGTACCTCCGGCCAGTGGACCATGGGGGCCGCAATAAAGCGCAGCGTGTGCCGCCCGGTGCAGAGGGTATCCCCCTCCTTCACCACATGGATGCGCTCCTGAAGGCCGGGGCCGAAGAACTGGGTCATCATGGTCTTGGCCATAGCGCTGCAATAGATCTGCACCTCCGGGAAGCGCAGCACCAGCTCCTCCAGCTCCGCCGTGTGATCCGGCTCCATGTGGTGTACCACCACGCAGTCCAGCGACCGCCCCTCCAGCGCATGGAGGAGATTTTCCCGGAAGGTGCGGCGCACCGCCGCATCCGTCGTGTCAAACAGTACGGTCTTTTCGTCCCGCAGCAGATAGCTGTTGAAGGAGATGCCTGCCGGTACGTCGAACACGCCCTCAAACATGGCCAGCCGCCGCCCGTCGGCGCCTACCCACGTGTAATCGTCATTTACCTTTCTCGTGCAGTACATGGAAATGCTCCTTTCTCTTGGTACCATCGATGATGTGTTTCCCTGATAGTATACCAGATATTTCCGCCCTTTGCCACAGGAAAAAGCACGCCGCATATGCGACGTGCTTTTTAAGACAGTTACGCCTTCTTGGCGATGTCGCACAGGGCGGCGAACGCCGGGGCATCGTAGATGGCCATCTCGGAGAGCATCTTGCGGTTGATCTGGATGCCGGCCACCTTCAGACCGTGCATGAAGGTAGAGTAGTTCATGCCGTTGATCTTGCAGGCGGCGGAGATGCGGGTGATCCACAGCTGACGGAAGTCCCGCTTCTTCAGGCGGCGGCCCACATAGGCGTAGGTCAGAGACTTCATGACCTGCTCATTGGCCATCTTGAAGTGCTTGGACTTAGCGCCCCAGTAGCCCTTGGCCAGCTTCAGCGTCTTATTTCTTCTTTTACGCGCCATCATAGCGCCTTTTACACGTGCCATATCTTAATTGCCTCCTATTCTAACGATTCCGTCTCTTATTTGTAGGGGATCATCTTGCGGATGGTCGCCTCGTTGGTGCAGTCGGCGTAGGTGCCGGACCGCAGGCGACGGCCACGCTTGGTGTCCTTCTTGGTGAGGATGTGGCTCTTGAAAGCGTGAGCTCTCTTGACCTTGCCGGATTTCGTCAGATTGAAGCGCTTCTTGGCGCCGCTGTGAGTCTTCAGTTTAGGCATAATTTTTACTCCTTCCATCTATTCTCTTGCCGGGGGCAAGCAGAACTTTTGTTTACTTGCCGGTCTTGGGAGAGAGGAACATCGACATATTCCGGCCCTCCAGCTTGGCGGCCTTATCCATGGTGGCGACCTCGGCGCACTGTTCGGCAAACTTCTTCAGAAGCTCCCGGCCGATCTCGGTATGTGCCATCTCACGGCCACGGAAGCGAACAGAGACCTTCACCCGGTTCCCCTCCGTCAGGAACTTCTGGGCATTTTTCAGTTTGGTGTTGAAATCCCCCACGTCAATGCCCGGAGACATCCGGATCTCCTTGATCTCCACCACGTGCTGGTTCTTTCTGGCTTCCTTCTCCCGCTTGCTCTGCTCGAACCGGTATTTGCCGTAGTTCATGAGCTTGCACACCGGCGGGGTCGCCTGGGGAGAGATCTTCACCAGATCCAGCCCCCGCTCGTCCGCAATGTGCAGAGCGTCGGCGGAGGACATGATACCCAGCTGTTCACCGGTCTCACCGATGAGGCGGATCTCCTTGTCACGGATCTCCTCGTTGAGTTGATGCACTACATTGCTAATAACCGAAGCACCTCCTTCAGAAAATAAAAACACGGATGCAAAGCTGCATCCGCACAACAAAGCCTGCGCCCCTTCCGGGCCGCCGCCATACTCGCTGTTGACCTCTTTGCCTTTGCTGGAGGTGAGGCGGATGCATCCTGCCTTCTTTGTTTTCTTCAGTAGTATACCATCGCTCCTCCCGCCTGTCAAGCGGATTTTTTATCTGCTGCCGGAAATTTTTCACGGGAGGATGTATGCTCCGCCGGTTTTCGGGCAAACTGAAGCTGTATCGCAGATACGGAAGGAGGTGCCTCAATGTCCGGCAAAAATCAACAGAACCAGAATCAGCAGAAGCAGAACAAGCAGAACCAAAACCAGAATCAGAATCAGCAGGAGCAGCAGAACCAGCAGAATCAGAACCGGCGCTGACCGCCCGGTACACAGGACAAAGCATGGGGGAGGGTGTCCAAGGACACTCTCCCCCATGTGGTTTTACGGGCGCATGAAGCCGCAGCACCCCAGCTCCGGCAGTGTCAGCAGACCCAGCGACCGGTAGAACCCCTTGGTTTTCTCCGTGTCGTCTGTCAGCAGCTGCACCTGCCGTACTGATCGGAAGCGCTCCAGCGCCGCCTGCATCAGCGCCGTGCCGATTCCCCGCCGCTGGTGATCCGGCCGCACCAATAGGTCCTGTACCAGCACCACGGTACAGCCGTCACCCACAGCCCGCAGCAGCCCCACCAGCGTCCCGTTCTCACGGGCGGCCAGTGTCAGCAGCGACCCGGCAAAGCCTCGGCGCAGCGCCTCCGGCTGCTCCGTATAGGCCGTCCATCCGACGCTTCCATACAGAGCCAGCACCTCCGACTCCTGATACGTGGTATATTCCTCGATATGCATCCATCAGCAACTCCTTTATATAAATGTGAGCTGCTTACTTTCTCAATCTCATTCCTCGTCCCTCCGGTCAAGCGCCGTATTTGGCGGCGATATACTCCTCCAGGCACACACCCTGCTGATAGATCTCCGCAGCGGCCTCCTGTCCTACATAGCGGTAGTGCCACGGCTCATAGATGATGCCGGTGGTCTCCGTCTTGGCGGTGGGATAGCGCAGGATGAAGCCGTAGCGCCAGCTGTTGGTCATAAGCCACTGCTGCACCGCCGTCTGCTCCTGACTCTCGTCCAACAGCTGGTGGTCCAGATCCACGATGTCCACCGCCAGCCCCAGCTGATGCTCGCTGGTGCCGGGAACGGCCACCTGACGGCCCGCCTCCGTCTCGGCGTCGGCATCGCTGTACCCCTGATCCAACAGGGACTGCTTCATCTGGTCGAAGATGTTCTGCTGCTTGGCCTGCGTCCGGTAGGCAGAGCACACCACGGGATACAGCCCCTCCGCCCGGCAGGCGTCCATCATCTGCTGGAGGGCGTCGTAGCAGCGGTTGTCCACCGTCCAGCCGTTGGAGAGCGTCACCTCGTCCACGGTCCAGCCCTCCGGCAGGGGATTCCACCGGTTCACCAGCGTCAGATTCCACGGGATCTCCTGCCTCTGGCCGCTCTGCTGGTCGTCAGGCTTCTGGTTCGGCTCCTTGTCCGATGGCTTCGTCGGGGTGTCGGAGGTATCCGGGGTGTCGGGTTTGTCCACATTCTCGCTGGGGGTAGGCTGCGCCGGTTCCTTATCCTTGCCGCAGCCCCGCAGCACCAGTATCAGCACCACAGCCAATACCGCCAGCACCAGCAGGCCCAGCAGCAGCTTCCGCCGACGCACCTGCGCCTGCCGCCGCCGATTCCGCTGCGCCCGCAGCTGACGGCGCTGCTCCGGGGTCTGATCGTAATAGTCGCTCATGTGTCGGTCTCCCCTCTCAGGCCCGCAGGGTAGGTGGATACACACCGCCGGCGTGGAGCTTCTGCAGCCCGCCGCCACCGCCTGCCGGTCCTCGTGGTACGTCATGCCGAACCAGCGGTCTGCCGAGTGCAGCACGGATACCTCCAGCCGTCCCTGCTCCAGCAGGTCTCCCACCATGCCCGGCAGCAGGCACTCCGCCTTGATGTTGTCCCCGGCCTCGCAGCGCAGGAAGTGGTCGAAGTAGGCCTCCAACTCCTGAAAGATGGAGGGCATGAAGCCCCAGAAGTTCATGGACACCACCGTGTCCGGCGCCAGCTCCCGGTGCTGGCCCTCCGCCACATCAGCGATGGAGCCGTCCGGGAACAGCTGGATCTTCAGCGTCTCATGGATGCCACGGAGCCAGCCGTCCTCCACCCGGCACACGCCACGGGATACGGTGCCGTTGGCGCTGACGGTGTTTTTCAGCAGATACCCCACCATGGTGGCCCGTCCCTGCCGGGGCAGGCGCTGAAGCTCCTCATACATGGCCCGGTAGGCATCCACGCCGTAGTAGTCGTCGGCGTTGATGACGCAGAAGGGCTCGGAGAGATAGGGCCGGGCGCACAGCACCGCATGGGCGGTGCCGAAGGGCTTGGTGCGGCCCGCCGGAATGGTGTAGTAGTCCGGGATGCTGGTGAAGTCCTGCATGGCGTAGCAGACCTCCAGCGGCTCTCCTGTTTTTGTTATGAGTGTGCGATCCCCCCACAGGCGATCCATCAGTTCCCGCATATCGGGCTTGATGATGAACACCACCTTGGTAAAGCCCGCCCGAACGGCATCGTAGATGGAATACTCCATCAGCATTTCCCCCTGGGGTCCTACGCCGTCCACCTGTTTATTTCCACCGTAGCGGGAACCCAGTCCCGCCGCCATAATGACCAGTGCTGCCTTCATGGTGATCCTCCTGAAATACGCCGCCTCCATTCCGCAGGGGCGGCGGCTTATTTTTCCGTAACGGCCCGTGGCCGCTTTGATGATTATACCACACTCCCGCCGCCGCTTCAACCGTTTCCGCCGGGAAATCCCCGGATAACAAAATCGTCACATCCGCCGTATTCGCCGCATTCGCCGTAAAGTTCACAAATCTGTAACCTTTACACTGGATTTCCTGTCGCCGCCGCTTTATAATAGAGAGACTATGTGCCTTCGGCCGGTGGGCTATCCTGTCGTGCCTTGCTGATTTTCGGAAAGGAGTTTTTCCTCTATGTCCAGACATTATTCCTCCCGCTCCTACGGCGGCTACGGTTCCTCCCGCCGCCGCACCGGGCGGATCGGTTCGGTATACTCACCTTCTTCCTGCTGCTGATCTCCAGCGGCTTTCTGGCGGCCCGGCTGCTGACCACCGGCGTGCTGACCCAAAAGCTGACGCTGCTCCTGCTGGCGGTGCTGGCGGGACTGAACGTTCTCTTCGCTGTGACCCAACTGCCCCGCTGGCGCAACAAGCTCTGGAAGCTTGTTCTGGGCGTGGTGGCGCTGGTACTGTCGGCGGGCATGATCTACGCCACCGTGGCCACCAACGCCGTGCTGGAGACTCTCTCCCGTGTGTCCAGCACCGGCAGCGTCAAGACCGTGGTGGTGCGGGTCCGGGAAAACGACTCCGCTCAGGAGATCGGTGATACCTTCGGCTATACCTACGGCTATCTGGCTCAGACGGATACCGACACCACCGATGCCCTTCTGACGCATCTGGAGGAGGGACTGGGGCAGGTCAAGGCCAAGTCCTACGACACTCCCACGGCTCTGGCCGACGCTCTGTACAACCGGGAAGTAGACGCCGTCATTCTGGGCAAAGGCATGGTCTCCACCCTGAAGCAGACCGACGGTTACAAGGATTTTACGTCCCGCACCCGTGAGATCTATACATACGACGTGACACACGAGTCCGACACCATCGCCCCGAATGCCAACATCTCCCGTCAGCCTTTCGTGGTCTATTGCAGCGGCACCGACGAGCGCATCTCCGATACCCTGCTCAACACCCGCAGCGATGCCAACATTCTGGCGGTGGTGAACCCCTCCACCCATAAAATTCTGCTGGTGAATATCCCCGTGACTACTATCTGCCCCTGCCCTTCAACGGAGAGATGGATAAGCTGACCCATTTCAGCGTATATAGTGATAAGGGCATGGACGAGCCCATCGAGGCCCTGAACACCTTGCTGGGGGTGAAGGCCGACTACTACGCCCGTGTGAATTTCAGCGGCCTTATGGATATCGTGGACGCTCTGGGCGGCATCGATGTCACCTCACCGGTGGACTTCACTACCGTCGCCATGGAGATGCCCAACGAAAACGGCGACGGTGGCTATCACGACGAGGCCTTTACCTTCACCGAGGGCGTCAATCACCTCAACGGCCGGGAGGCTCTGGCCTTCTCCCGTGAGCGCTCCGCCTTCGCTCAGGGCGACGTGCAGCGAGGCCGCAACCAGATGGCGGTGCTGCAGGCCATCATTGACAAGGCCACCTCCCCCGCCATTCTCTCCGGGTATCAGGATGTGCTGAAGGCCGTCTCCGACTCCGTGCTGACCAATATGCCCCAGCAGGATATCCTGAAGCTGGTGAAGCTGCAGCTGGAGGACAAGGTGGACTGGGACATCAGCACCTACACCCTCTCCGGCACCACGGATATGCAGGACTGCTTCACCACCGGCTTCCCCCTCAGCGTACTGGTGCCGGATGAGAGCTCCGTCGCCGCCGCTCGCCGGATGATCCGGGAGCTCATCAATGGCTGATTTCCCCCGTTTTTCCGGAAAATTTGATATTTCCCCGGTTTTTCGCAAAAATCTCTGGTAATTCTACTATCTATCCTATATAATAGGGGATTGCGGCCGGTCATAAGACCATGCGAGCCGTCATCTCTGAAGTAAGGAGAAATGCTATGACTTCCAAACAAACGCACAGCGACACCTCCGGCAGCCGCCGTATGGCGTGGATGGACTGGTTCGGCCTGATTGCGCTGGGACTGCTGATGGTGTGCAGTCTGGTGCTGCTGGGCCAGCTCCTGAATCTGGATATGCTGGACAACAAATATCTGCTGCTGCTGATGGCGGGCATCCTGATCCTCAACAGCGGCCACGCCGTGGTGCAGCTGCCCCGCCGCCCCTCCAAGGGTGGTCATGCCGCCAAGATCGGCTGCGGCGTGCTGGCTGTGATCCTGTCCGCCGGAATGATCTACGGTGCCGTGGCCGGCGGCAGTCTCAAAAGTGCCGTCACCCGCATCGTGGGCAAGATGGCGGAGAAGCAGACCATCGACATCATCGTCCTGAAGGACAACGAGGCCAGCTCCATCGAGGATGCCGTGGGCTATACCTTCGGCGTGCTGGAAAACGCCGATCAGGAGAACACCACCGAGGTGCTCAAAACCCTGTCCGATCTGAATCCCACCTCCAAGGCCTACGCCTCTGTGCCCCAGCTGGCGGACGCTCTGTATGACGGCGAGGTGGACGCCATTATCCTTAACGACGGCTATCTGCCCATTCTGGAGCAGACGGAGGGCTATACGGATTTCGACAACTACACCCGTATCCTCAAGCAGTTCGACTTCACCAAGGAGGTCGCCCCGGTGGTACCCAACGAGTCCATCACCGTGGAGCCCTTCGTGGTCTATTGCAGCGGCATCGATGCCCGGAACTCCGATGTCAACATCCAGAGCCTCAGTGACGTGAACATTTTGGCGGTGGTGAATCCCAAGTCCCGGCAGATCCTGCTGCTAAATACCCCCCGTGACTACTTCCTGCCCCTGAGCTTCAACGGCCAGCTGGATAAACTGACCCACGCCGGTATGTACGGCATCGACGAGTCCATGCGGGTGCTGGACGATCTCTACGGTGTGGAAACGCAGTACTACGCCCGTGTCAACTTCTACGGCCTGACCAAGATCGTGGACGCTCTGGGCGGCGTAGACGTCTACTCCGAGCAGACCTTCACCACCAAGGTCATGCAGATCCCCGATAAGAACGGTAATCTCTATGACGACTACTTCTCCTTCACCGAGGGGATGAACTACAACGTGGACGGGCAGGCGGCTCTGGCTTTCTGCCGGGAGCGCTACTCCTTCTCTGACGGTGACAACCAGCGTGGCCGCAACCAGATGGCCATGATCAAGGCCATCTTCAACAAGGCCACCTCTCCCGCCATCCTCTCCACCTACGGTGAGGTGCTGGATGCCGTGGCGGACACCATGATCACCAATATGCCCTATGAGGACATCAGCAGTCTGGTAAAAATGCAGCTGTCGGATATGTCCGGCTGGAACATCACCAGCTACTCCGTCACCGGCTACGGCGGCACGGAGGAGTGCTACTCCATGCCCGGTCAGGCCCTGTGGGTCATGTGGCCCGACTATGACACGGTGAACGTGGCCAAGGATCTCATTGCACAAGTCATGGCAGGTCAGACCCCCGTCATCCCCGAAGATTAAGCGCTGCATCAGCGCAGCATTTGTGTGTTAGGAGTGTGGATCATGTCAAATCGTCAAAAGCTCATGGGGCATCTGTATGCCATCTTTACTACTCTGGTGTGGGGCAGCTGCTTCGTGCTCACCAAGGTCATGCTGACGGCCTATACCCCCACCCAGATCATCCCCCTGCGGATGGGGCTGGCGTATCTGGCTCTGTGGGCGCTGCGACCCAAGACCATGAAGCTCCCGTGGAAGGATGAGCTGATGTTCATCCTCATCGGCATCACCGGCGGCAGCTTCTACTTCTTCCTGCAGAATACCGCCTCGGCCCATACCTCCGCTGCCAACGTCAGTATTCTGGTATCCATGTCCCCTATCCTAACGGTGATTTTGGCGCAGCTGTTCTCCCGCAAGGGTGAGAAGCTGGGCAAGTGGGTCTACATCGGCGCCGTGGTGGCCATCGCCGGCGTGGTGATGGTGGTACTCAACGGCACCCTGTCCTTCCATCTAAGCCCCTTGGGCGACCTGCTGGCTCTGGCCGCCGCCCTCATGTGGGCGGTGTACTCCATCCTCGTCAAAAAGTATACCGAGCGCTACGACAACTTCCTTGTGACCCGCCGGGTGTTCCTGTGGGCCTTCCTGACCTCCCTGCCGCTGGTGCTGCTGACGGACGGCCTGCCCAGCCTGACGCCCCTGTTCACCCAGCCCAATATTCTGGTGAGCTGGCTGTTTCTGGGAGTGTTCGGCAACGCCGTGTGCTTCGCCATCTGGAACATCGCCTTCAAGCGGCTGGGCGTGGTCATCACCAACAACTACCTCTATGCCACTCCTTTCGTCACTGTGGTGGCGGGCTGGCTGCTGCTGGGGGAGAAAATTTCCCTCATGTGCATCATCGGTGCCGTCCTGATCACGCTGGGTGTCATCTTCGCCGGGAAGTCGGATTCCTGAGTATCTTCGCTGTTCACTTTTTCCTACATCGAGGGACGCCCGTCAGGGCGTCCCTCTTCAGTGTATCAAAAAAGCCTCGCAGAGTTTGCCGCCCGCAGGCGGCAAAGAAGTAAAATCATTTTCTCTTGCGACATGTGCGTGAGAGAAAATACTTCTCAGGCTGCAAGTGTGGAATTTGTGCGCCTATGGCACACAAATTATGCGCGCAGCAGACTGCAATCCTTTTGCCGAAAAAACCGAAGGGTTTTTCGGCAGTCTTGAGAGGGACGCCCGTCAGGGCGTCCCTCTTTTCGTCTCCGCCGCATCCTTCACGTTTCCTGAACGGAGGACGCTGTCCCCATCGCACAAAATCTCCAATGGACGCACCGCACCTCCTGTACATTTTGCCGTATTCTGCTGTGGGATGTGGCGCCCCCGTCTTGACCGAACGGAAAATTTCGGCTATAATAGACGGTACAACCGCTGCGGCGGGATATATGCGGTACGCCGCTGAATGGAAAGGAATCTCATCGAAAATGCAAGATCAGCGCAGTCTGCTGGCACAGTTTCTACGCTTCTCCTCGGCCACCGTGGCCTCCCTCATGGTCTTTTCCCTGTACTCCATCGTGGACGGCCTGTTCGTGGCCAAGGGCGTGGGGGACTACGCCATGGCGGCGGTGAATCTGGCCGTCCCCTTCACCAACGTCATGTTCTCCATCGCCGTCACCTTCGCCGTAGGCACCAGCACCATCCTCTCCATCTATCTGGGGCAGGGCAACCGGGAGCACGCCAACCGCCTGTTCTCCCAGAATCTGGTGCTGCTGGTGATCATCGGCCTGACCATCACCGCTCTGGTGCTGGTCTTTCTGAACCCTTTGCTCTGCTGCTGGGGGCGGAGGAGGAAACGCTGGCTACACCATGTCGTATCTGCGGGGACTGGCCCCCTTTGCCACCTGCTTCATCGTGTCGTATAATCTGGAGATCTTAGTCAAAACCGATGGGCGGCCCATGCTGGCCATTCTCACGGTGTGCATCGGCTGCCTCACCAACTGCGTGCTGGACTATGTGGCCATCTTTGTGCTGAACTGGGGCGCATGGGGTGCCGCCTTCGCCACAGGCCTGAGCCAGCTGCTGACCTGCATCATCTACGTCACCCACTTCTTTGGCAAGCACACCACCTTCCATCTGGTGCGCTTCCGGCCGGAGGGCTCCATCTACCGCCGCCTGATCCCCATCGGACTGGCGGACGGCGTTACGGAGCTGTGCAACGGCGTGATGATCTTCCTCTTCAACCATGTGATCCTCCGCTGCATCGGCACCGACGGGCTGGTGAGCTATACCATCATTGCCTACACCAATACGCTGGTGGTGAACATCATGCTGGGTGTGTCTCAGGGCTCCCAGCCGCTGGTGAGCTTCCAGTACGGCCGCAAGGACCCGGAGAAGTACCGTCGGCTGCTGCGGTACGGCCTGATCACCGTAGCCATCATGACGGCGGTCTGCTTTTGCCGGTATTTTCCTGCTGGCCCCGCAGCTGGTACATATCTTCCTCGGCTCAGAGAAGCCTCTGCTGAACGCCGCCTCCACCGGGGCGCTGCGGCGGTACGCTCTATCGTATCTGCTAGTGGGCTTCAACATCCTCATGGGCGGCTTCCTGACGGCGGTGGAGCGGCCCCGCTCCGCCCTGTGCATCTCCATGGGCCGGGGACTGGTGCTGCAGGCCGGGGCGCTGCTCCTGCTGGCGGCGCTCTGGGGCGGCAGCAGCATCTGGTTCGCCCCCTCTGCTCCGGAGCTGCTGTGTTTTGCCATGGCATTGATCCTCATGCGCCGTTTCCGCCGGGACACGGCGGCATAAATGCAGCGGCAAAAACATTTGAAAAGCTTCTTCCCATCTGATATAATCATCTTACAATGTGTGGCGTTTCTGCGTAAATCCGGTTGCAGAAGCGCCGCACGTTTTTTGCGGAATTCCATAGGCAAATCGTGCAGCAGAAATGCGTAAGTCCGGATTTCCGGGACTTACGCATTTTTATCACGCCGAAAGAGAGGACACATCTATGGAACACAACACACAATTTCTGGAGACCGAGCCCGTCGGGCGGCTCATGCGCCGCTACGCCCTCCCCTGCGTCATCTCCCTGCTGGTAGGGGCACTCTACAACATCGTGGATCAGATCTTCATCGCCAACGCCAGCTATCTGGGCTCCTACGGAAACGCCGCCAATACGGTGGTCTTTCCCCTGACGGTGGTAGCGCTGGCCATCGCCATCAGCACCGGAAAAGCCATACGATTACAGTGGAACAAACGGCGGTGGTATCGTTATCAAAAAGGACTTCGCCAGCGTGACGTGGCGGACTATTGATCGATGGGAACAGGGAAGCGTGCAAATCTTCAAATCCACACGGGAGAGATATTTCAAGCAGGGTCTTGAACGCCAAAAAATTATTTCGGTAGAATGATTGTAGGATATTAGTAAGAGATGCTACCCATGATTGCTAAATCTATTACTGTTCTGCATACATATCCCAATAAAAACCGGAGTAGCGCAGCTTACGCTGCGCTACTCCGCACAATCAGACCTGCTATCCGGGTATGCCGGGAAGTTACGTTGTTATCCGGTTTTACACGATGAAATACAGCACCAGCGGGATACACAGCACGTACAGCACCGGGTGTACCTTCTTTGCATCGCCTGTCAGCACCTTGATCAGCACGTCCGTCAGCACGCCCAGGCAGATCGCCGCAGCAATGTCGCCGGTAAAGGTGCCGAACAGGATCATCACGAAGGGGCCGAAGCAACTCTTGAAGTCGGAGAAGTCCAGCTTCGTAAAGCCCGACAGCATGGAGAAGCCCACGAAGATCAGCGCCACGCCGGTCACGGCAGTGGGATCATCAAAAACAGCGGGGACAGGAAAATGCACACCAGGAACAGCACTCCGCTGACAATCGCCGTCAGGCCCGTGCGGCCGCCCGCCTCCACGCCGATGGTGGATTCAATGAGTGGAGATGGTGGTGCATCCGGTGCCGGAGCCCACCACGGTACCAACAGCATCCACCAGGAAGGGCTTTTTCAATCTGGGGGAAGTTGCCATTCTCATCCAGCATATTGGTCTGGGCGCCCACGGCGATCAGTGCGCCGAAGGTAGCAAAAAGAAGTCGCTGGTAAACAGGATGAAGATCCACACCAGTGCGCCGGGGATGTCAGCCAACACGGACTTGAAGTCGTAGCACAGCACCAGATTGCCGATTTCGCTCATATCCGGCAGGGGACACCAGCGCAGCAGGCAGCGTAGACACACCCATAGGAATGCTGATGATGGTGCCGACAATGATGCCGATCAGAATAGCACCGCGCACCTTGTAGGCCGTCAGCACGCCCATCACTGCCAGGGTGATCAAGGCCAGCAGCACCGCAGGCTGGGTAAAATCGCCCAAAGCCAGACCGCTGTCGCTGAAAGTGGCAAGGCCGGTGTTTTTAAAGCCCAGATAGGCAATAAAGAAGCCCACGGCGGTTGGTATGGCGATCTTCAGGTTTTTCGGCAGCAGATCCACCACCATTTTCCGCACACCCAGAACCGTCACCAGAATGAACAGGATACCGGAGCACAGCAGCAGTGCCATGGCCCAGCCGAAGGATACCGTGCCGCTGTTGACCAGCCCGCCAAGAATGAAGTTGCTGCCCATAGCGGTAGACAGTGCCAGCGGCAAATTGGCATACAGGCCCATAAACAGGGTGATGATACCGCTGACCAGCGCACACATCACCAGCAGCGCCGACTTGCTGATGACAATGCCGTTTATATCCGTGATGTAGGGATCGGGGCCGAAGCCACAGATGGCTGAAGGCTGCACTGCCAGCACATAGGCCATGGTCATAAAGGTGGTGATACCTGCCAGCACTTCCCGCCGGACGGTGGTACCGTGATCCTTCAGCTTAAAAAAATCGTTCTTCATGTTGCTCCTCTCTGTGCTCTTTTGTAAATTGGTTTTTCAGGGAATTCGGTTTTATTCCACGACCTCCAGAATGGGGTCGATCACCTTCTGCTGCACCACATCAATAAATCCGCAGTCGGTAATGGCGTAAGCGGGGATAGCCGCCAGACAGATAAAGCTGAGGAACATGAAGGGAATGGCAATTTCCGTGCCCATTTCGTGAGCCACCCGGTTCAGTTCCTTTTTCTTCTCCGCCAGTTCCTCCAGCGGCAGGTCGCTCAGCAAGCCGCAGATGGGATACGCCACCTCGGCGGCCACCTTGCCGTCCCGGACGATCACCTGTCCGCCGCCCAGCTCCACGCAGCGGTTCACCGCCAGTGCCATGTCCCTCAAAGCTGTCGCCCATGACAATGATGTTGTGGTTGTCGTGGCCCACGGAGGAAGCCATTGCGCCGCCCCGGATATGGAAGCCGCCCATAAAGGCCTTGCCCACATTTCCGTTCTTGCCATGGCGCTCTACCTGCGCAATGTACAGCACATCCTGCTCCACATCGCACTGCACCACGCCGTCTACCACCGGCAGCTCCACATCCCGGCGATTGGTGAAGGGCATGTAGGGCAGCGTATCCATCACCAGCGCCTTCACCTTCTTGGCGCCTGCAGGGGCATGGATCTTGAAGCTGTCTGCCGTGATGGGGTTCTTCAGATGCATGGTGTTCAGCACACAGGGCTCATGCGCTGCCGTCTCATAGTGTACCAACAGCTTGCCGTTGTCCGTAATCTGGCGGCCGCCGGCAAAGGTGGTCAGCACGCGGAAATCCTCCGGGCCGGTGGTGATATTGATGTCCGCCCGGCGTCCGGGGGCCAGTCCGCCGATCTCCCGATCCAGATTGAACGCCCGTGCGCAGTTGACGGTAACCATCTGAATAGCCTTGACAAAGTCCAGTCCCATGTCCAGCGCCGTGCGCAGAGAATCGTCCAGATGGCCCCGCTCCTGCAGGTCCACCGTGTGCAGGTCGTCGGTAACGATGCTGACCATGGCGGTGTCCAGATGATTTTCCATCACGGTCTTCAGCAGTACCGGCATATTCCGCGCAGCGCTGCCCTCGCGCATCATCAGGTGGCAGCCGTTGCGCAGCCGCTCAAACACATCCTTTTTCGCAGAAGGACTTTCATGGTCGGTGGATACGCCGGCGGCGATGCAGGCGCTCATGGCCGGGCCGTACATATCCGGCAGATGGCCCTGCAGCGTCTTGCCGGGCATCGACAGCGTTGTGTCAAAGGACTCCAGCAAATCGGGGAAGCCCGCCGTGATATAGGGGCCAACACACTCGGACAGGCCCACCGCATCCGGACGCTTCAGTGCCTTGCGGATGATCTCCGGGTTAAAGCGGCCGCCGCTGGTCTCCAGATTGGGGAGAAAACGGCACATGGGACGGCACCACGAAATAGATTTTTCAGGTCTGTGGCCTCCGCCTCTTTCAGAATGGCCTCGATGCCCTCCAACCCAGACACCACGCCCACCTCATGCAGGTCAGTCATGATGCCTGTGGTGCCGTGTGCCAGCACCGCTTCGGCAAAGGGACGGATTGCCAGTGACGAGCTTTCCGGATGGATATGCCCGTCCAGAAAGCCAGGGGTCAGATACTTTCCTTCCGCATCCACCACCCGGTGCCTTCACCGATGCAGTATTCCACATCGCCCACGGCGGCGATGGTGTCGCCGCAGATGGCCACGCCGCCGTCGTAAATCTCACCGGAATAAACATTGACTACCTTGCCGTTCCGGATCACCAGATCGGCCGGGTCTCCCCCTTCGCAACGGACAGTAATTTCTGATTCATGCTGTACCTCCATACTAAACACAAAATTCCGCTTGCTGCTGTTTCTTCTATGTTCTGGTGCCTCGCACCGGTAAAAACCTTTAAACCTTCACCACCGGGAAAGCGATCCGGCAGCTCAATGCCCGCCCGCTTGTAGATGGCCTTGGCCCGGTCGCAGGCCTCCTTCAGAATGGCCTCCTCGTCCAGCGTCAGGATCTTCCGGTCCCGCATCAGCCACTTGCCGTCACACATGGTGGACTGGATGTTGGCCGAATGCATGGCCGTCACCAGTGCGGCGATTTTGTCATTCACCGGCATCATAGACGGGCCGTGGGGGTCAATGACGATCAGATCCGCCTTCTTGCCGCATTCCAGACTGCCATACAGGTCTTCGTCCAGCAGTGCGCGGGAACCCCCTTGGTGGCCATCCGCAGAATATCCTGTGAGGGAACGACCGTGGGGTCCAGACGCCAGCCCTTGTGGATCAGGCTGGTCAGCCACATCTCGTCCACCATGTCCATATGATTGGAGGAAGAAGCGCCGTCCGTACCGATGGAGGGCCGCAGCCCCATAGCCAGCATTTTCGGGATTCGTGCAAAGCCCAGCACACGCATGGCGGAAGCCGGGTTGTGAGAAATCTTTACCTCCCGCTTCTTGAATAGTTCCAGTTCCTCGTCCGTCAGCCATACTGTGTGAACGGCCAGCAAATTCTTATCCAGCACGCCCAGCCGCTCCAGATGCTTTACCGTGCCCCTCACCCCAGCGGGCATAGGTATATTCTTTTTTTCCTCCTTGGCCTCAGCCACATGCATATGGATGCCGACGCCGTATTGATCCGCCAGTTCCTTGGTGCGGCCGCACAGCCCACCGGTGTTGTTGAAAATGGTGCGCAGGCCGAACCATACCTGCACCCTTCCGTCAGCCGTGTTGTGGTATTTTTCCAGATCCACCACCTGCTGCTCCAGTTCCTGCTCCATGGTGCGCTGCCAGATTTCCGGCAGTCCCTCGCCGCAGTCCATCACGGACTTGGCCAGCTTACCGCCAGACCGGATTCCGCCGTACCGCGGGCCATGCCGGAGACGAACTGTCCGCCCGGTTCTGCAAAGGAGGTCACGCCGGAGCGGATCAGCTCAGACTGGTCATCAGCGTGGATACATAAGAAAGTCCTCCTCCGTCATGTTGCTCTCAAAGGGCCACATCCGGTCATGAAGCCAGCAGATGAAATCAACATCATCGCCCACTCCACGGGAAATCTGCTGGGAGGTGTGTACGTGAGTGTTCACAAACCCGGGCAGTACATACTTGCCCTGCAGGTCAATGACCTCTGCGTCGGGCTTCACCAGCCTGGGGTCTACCTTACCAACCGCCGTAATGCGGTCATCCTCCACCAGCACACCGCCACCGTCAAAAACGGTGTCCTGCTGATCCATGGAGACGATGTAACCGTTCTTCAAATAGGTTTGCATGAGATCCCTCCATCCAGATACTTGTCAAGTTGCTTCGTAAATGATATACTTACCTTACAACCTATAACGGTTATAGGTTCAAGCCCTAATTTTGATTTTTCTGGATTTTCTAGTGTTCTTACAAAATCATAGCGTTACATAGCGGGAAAATGGGAGGTTTTATGAAAGAATTCTTGACGATCGGGGAGCTTGCCAACATATTCAACATGGATGTCCAACTGCTGCGCCATTATGATACCAAGGGTCTGCTGGTGCCGCAGGTGCGCAACAGCGAAAACAACCGCCGTTTTTACCATTTCGATCAGGTCTATCCCTTGGCCACGATCCGATACCTGCGGCGACTGGACTACTCCCTTGCCCAGATCAAGGCTTTTCTCCACAGCAACGGTCTTCGTGATAACCTGCAAATGCTCTCCCAGCAGGCGCAGCAGCTGCGCCGTCAATGCGATGAGCTGAATGCCACCATCCAAATCATCCAGCAGAAGGTGGAGTTTATCGAGAGGGAACAGGCGGTCAGCCAGCGGGATAAATTCTATGTCCGCACCTTCCCGCGTCGCGCCTTTCTGCACATCGGCGAGGAAATCAACCTTTTTACCCATGAGCTGTTTTACTTCTATCCCACCGTAGGCTTTTATCAGGGACAGCGAAAATGGTTTGGCGCTTATCTCTATGAAGACACTCCCGACGAGGTCCACCGCCTGCCGGATTTGATGGCCGACCAGCCTGTTTCCCTATAGTCCGGCCGGGGACTATCTCTGCGGCTATCACTACGGACCGTATCTCACCATTCAGGACTCCATCGACCGCCTGTTTGGTGAAGCTTACCGCCGGAAGCTGCCGGTGGATGACTGCGTCATCACCCCCAATATCGTGGATCAGTGCTGCGAGGGACACCCGGATAATTATATTACCGGCCTGGAGGTGCGCATCCTCTCCCTTGATGAACAAAATGAAAAAAAAGTCCTTTGCGGCTATTTCCAAGCCTGAGGACATATAGCTGCACAGCAGCCCTCACGGTTATGCCGTGAGGGCTGCTGTGTGATTGACTTATTCTGCAAAAACATCCCAGCCGAGCCGGATATACAACATTTTTCAGATCCTTCCCTTGGGTACCTTTTCAAACGGATTCCGATCCGATATAATATATCTATCAACCTAATGAATCATGCGAGGTGCCGCCAGTACATCGCCATGCACTTTGGCGAGGAAGCGGCGGAAAACGTGCTGGTCTACGAGGACTTTTCCGGCGGCAACCTGGAGCGCCCGCAGTTCAAAAAATGATGAAGGATTCCCCAGAAGATCGCCTTTGCCGCCATCGTGGTCTACCGCCTCGACCGCATCAGCCGCAACATCGGCGACTTTGCCAGCGCGCAGAATTCGACGGTGAGCACGGCATCACGGTGTACAACCGCTCGCTCCAGCGCCCCGGCAAGGCAAACCAGATCCGCCCCATGGAGGAATGGATCGTGGCGGTGGGCAAGCATCCCGGCATCATCGCAGGCGGCGATTGGGTGCGGGTACAGGCCATGCTGGATGTGAACAAATCCAAGAGCTACCGCAGACCCCGCAGCAACGTGGCACCGCTGTCCCACTGCAGCGCGTCCAACGCCACATGAGGAATGTCATATTCCTGTGCCAGCCGCCGGGCCAGATACGTTTTCCCGCTGCCGCTGCCGCCGATGATGCGGAGCTTCATATCCGGCCTTCCTTGCCTGTATCAGCACGCCCCGGCACGAAAAAGACACGGCAGAACTCTGCCGTGTCTTTTTGCACATTTTGTTCCCGATGCGGAGACTTAGTCCACCATGCTCTTCAGGTTCTCAGAGACAGTGATGGGGGGCAGCGGTAGCGGCCTGCACCTGCTCCACGGTGAACTCGGGGTTGATCTCGGTCATGAGCAGACCCTTGTCGGTCACTTCCAGCACGCACATCTCGGTGATGATCTTGTTGACGCAGTGGGAAGCGGTCAGGGGCAGACGGCACTTCTCGAAGATCTTGGGGTTGCCCTTGGCGGTGTGCTCCATGCAGACGATGCAGTGCTTAGCACCCACGCACAGGTCCATAGCGCCGCCCATGCCGGGCATCTTCTTGCCGGGGATGATCCAGTTGGCCAGATTGCCCTGGGCATCCACCTCCAGAGCGCCCAGGAAGCAGGCGTCCACATGGCCGCCGCGGATCAGGCCGAAATTGGTAGCGGAATCGATGAAGCCGCCGCCGTAAGCCACGGAAGCAAACGCCGCCGCCGGCATCGATGACGTGGTAGGGATCATAGTTGGCGTCGCCCTCTTTGGGGGTAGCGCCGGCGGAAACGATACCCAGCTCAGCGTGGATGATCAGCTCCACATCCTTGGGCAGGTAGTTGGGGATCAAGGTGGGCAGGCCGATGCCCAGGTTGACCACGTCGCCGTCCTTCAGTTCTTTGGCGCAGCGCTTGGCGATAAAGCCTTTGATCTCGGACTTTTCCATTACTTTCTATCTCCTTCCACGATGTAGTTCACGCACATACCATAGGTATGAACGTTCTCGGCTCGATCTCGCCCACGGGAACCAGATACTCGGTCTCAGCGATAACGGTGTCAGCGGCGGTAGCCATGACCACGTTGAAGTTCCGCATGGTACCCTTTGTACCAGCAGTTGCCGTACTCGTCGCACTTGTAGGTGCCCAGCAGGGCGAAGTCGGCGTGGATGGGCTTCATCAGCAGATAATCCTTGCCGTCGATGGTCTGACGGCCCAGGCAGAAGGGGGCTGTCCTCCACCAGAGTGTCGACGCCCACGGGGGTCAGGACGCCGCCCAGACCGGCGCCGCCGGCACGGATGCACTCGGCCAGAGTACCCTGGGGCAGCAGATTGACCTCCAGAGTACCCTCGGTGTTCTGCTGGCCCACCTCGGGAGTCATGCCCACGTGGGTAGCGATCACACGCTTGACCTGGTGCTTGTGGATCAGCTCGGCAATGCCGAAGAACTCCCTCACCCTTGGGGCCCACCGCACGGGCCATATCGTTGGCGATGAGGGTCAGATCCTGGTACCGCGAGCCACCAGCTCCTTCACGATCGCCCGGGCCTGACCGCAGGCCAGGAAGCCGCCGCACATAATGGTGGCGCCATCGGGGATCATTGCCGCTGCCTCTTTGGCAGTGATAACAGGTTTCTTTGCCATTTCAGTTCCTCCTTGTTTATTTTCGTTCTCTAAAATCGTCAAAATTTTATCACACCTTGATATCATAACACATGAAGGTGAAAATTGCAAGAGAACGTGCAGGAAAAAATACCGGAAAACGGCGCTATGCCGCATCAGACGGTCATGGGGACTATGCCCCATGACCGTCTGCACAGGTTGGATTTACTTCATGCCCCGCTTGACCATCTCGGTCACAGCGAAGGAAGCCACGTCGTCGGCGTACTTACCGGCACCGAAGCCGGCATCATAGCCCAGCTCCTTAGCCAGCTCGTGGGTGATACGAGGACCACCGCAGCAGACGACAAACTTGTCACGCAGGCCCTCGGCCTCCAGAAGCTCAATGAGGTTGGTGAGGTTCTGGATGTGAACGTCCTTCTGCGTAACGGTCTGGGAGACCAGCAGCACGTCGGCGTGCAGCTCCAGAGCCTTCTTAATGAAGTCCTCATTGGGGACCTGAGAGCCAAGGTTGTAGGCCTCGACCATCTCGTAGCGCTCCAGACCGTAGTGGCCGGCGAAGCCCTTGCGGTTCATGATGGCGTCGATGCCCACGGTGTGGGCGTCGGTGCCGGTAGAAGCACCCACCATAACGACCTTGCGGCCGATATGCTCACGGATGTAGTCGTTGGTGTCCTCCATGCTCATGACGTCGGACTCCACGGTGATCACGTGGATATCCTCGTAGTTGACGGAGTGGACACAGCTGCCGTACACCACGTAGAAGGTGAACTCCTTGTCCAGAGGGGCGTGGTAGGCCACGTTGGGCTCTTCCAGACCCATCTTCTTGGCGATCTGGCGGGCAGCCTCCTCACCACGCTCATCGTCCTTGATGGGCAGGGTGAAGCTGGTCTGCACCTTACCGTCGTTCATGGTATCGCCGTAAGGCTTCAGGCGGGTCAGGTCCAGCGTGGTATCGAAGTCGATTTTGTGGGTATTATACAGTCCGCTGCTCATTCTGCCGCCACCTTACCTTTCATGACCTCAACGAAGGGGGTTGAAGTATTTGTCGTCCTTGACCACAACACCGGCCAGGCCCTTGCCGCCGTCCTTGGGACGCTTAACATCGGCGAAGATACCCTTCTCGATGGTGGTGAACAGGCCCAGCTTCTCGATCTCCTTCAGCAGATCGGTGGCCTTGGTCAGCACCTCGTTGGCACGGTTGCGGATGATACCGTTCTCTTTATAGGTCAGCTCGCTGCCCAGATCCTTCATGGTACGGAAGATATACTGAGCATTCTCGATCGACAGAGCACGGTCGGACATGAACGGAGTGTGGATAGCCTCGGTCATCATGCCCAGCAGGCACAGCTTCTGGCCGGTCAGGATGGTGACCATGTTGAACAGGGCATCCTGGATGTGGCCACGGAAGATGTTACCGGTCATGAACTTCGTGGGAGGCATATACTTCAGCGGTGCATTGGGGAAGATCTCACGGGCCATCTGAGCCTGAGCCAGCTCGTACAGGAAGGTATCCTCCACGGCGGGATCCATCTCAAATGCGTGGCCCAGACCCATCTGCTCCTCACGCATACCGGCGGTCTTGGCGAAGGCTTCGTTCAGGAACTGGGAAGCCAGCACCGTGTGAGCGCTGGTGATAGCGTCGTCGGTGGTCAGATAGTTATCCTCACCGGTGTTGATGATAACGCCGGCATAACCGTTGATAACACGGGAGAAGAACTGGTCCACGATGGTGCGCTGCATATTGATATCACGGAACAGAATGCCGTACAGAGCATCGTTCAGCATGACATCCAGACGCTCCAGAGCGCCCATGGCAGCGATCTCAGGCATACACAGACCGGAGCAGTAGTTGCACAGCCGGATATAGCGGTGCTGCTCCTCGCCCACTTCGTCCAGAGCCGCACGCATCAGGCGGAAGTTCTCCTGGGTGGCGTAAGTGCCGCCGAAGCCCTCAGTGGTAGCGCCGTAAGGCACGTAGTCCAGCAGGGACTGACCGGTGGTACGAATCACGGCGATGATATCCGCGCCCTGCTTGGCGCCGGCCTTGGCCTGATGATATCCTCGTAGATGTTACCGGTAGCCACGATGATGTACAGGTAGGGACCTTCTCTGTCGCCCCACAATTCAGGTAAGCGTTGCGCTTGGCAACGTTTTTGTTGATGCGCTCCACCGTTGCACGAACCACGGGGGTCGATCACGGCACGGATCTCCCCGTCAGAGTGAGCGGGGAACCTTGGACAGATCCAGCTCACCACTGACGGCCTCAGCCACAGCCTGAGGATCCTTGCCGGTCTCTACCATGGCATTGCCGATAGCCCAAGCAGCGCCTGCAGGGAGCAGGGAAACTGCCAGCAGATGATCCACCACCACGTTGGGCATGGGGACGTCCATATCGTTGACGCCATCGACACCCAGCAGACGGCAGACGGCACGCTCAACGGTGACCGTAGTGTGCTGGTCGATAAAACCTGAACGTCGTCGGCCACCTTGGCGGCAGACTGACGGGCCTGATTGACCAGCCCATATTCAAGCCGAGTTTGCTTTCCATATTTTTACCTCTTATTTCTTGACGTGACGCTCGTTACGCAGCAGCTTGGGGGCTCCAGATAACGCTGCTTGGTGCCCTCGGCGACCCATGCCACACCGGTCTTCTCAGCCTTCTTCTTGCCCATGCAGACATCGCAGTGGGCAATCCCGGAACATAGTGCTCAGGCTGAGTGTAGGAGGTGATAACGCCCTCGAAGTTACGCAGGATAACCTTGCGGGGCGTCTCGGGAGATCAGGTAGTTGGGCATGACAGGAGTCTTGCCGCCGCCGCCGGGAGCATCCACCACGAAGGTGGGCACGCAATAGCCGGAGGTATGACCACGCAGAGCTTCCATGATCTCGATGCCCTTGGACACGGGAGTACGGGAAGTGGCTCAGACCCAGAGAAGGATCGCAGGCGTAGATGTAGTAAGGACGTACACGCATCTTGACCAGGCCGTGAACCAGCTCCATCATGACGTGAGAGCAGTCGTTGACACCGGCCAGCAGCACGGACTGGTTGCCCAGAGGAATACCGGCATCAGCCAGCATGGCGCAGGCCTTGGCGGCTTCGGGAGTGAACTCCTTGGGCGTGTTGAAGTGAGTGTTCAGCCACACACAGGATGATACTTCTTCAGCATGGCGCACAGCTCGGGAGAGATACGCTGGGGGGCACACCACGGGGGTACGGGAGCCCAGACGGACGATCTCCACATGAGGAATGGCACGCACACGCTTGATGATGTACTCCAGCGTCTCGTCGGAGACCATCAGGGAGTCACCGCCGGACAGCAGCACGTCACGGACCTCAGGATGAGCGGCCACGTAATCGATGCACTTGTCGATCTGAGCCATCGGCACTTCGCAGTCATTCTGGCCGGCGAAACGACGACGGGTGCAGTGACGGCAGTACATGGAGCACTGGTCGGTGATCAGCAGCAGCACGGTCGGGATAGCGGTGGGTCAGGCCGGGGGTGGGGAGTCGGTATCCTCGTGCAGAGGATCGGCATCCTCGTAATCGGCATACTCCAGCTCCTCAGCGCGGGGGATAGCCATCTTACGGATGGGATCAAACGGGTCATCCAGATCGATCAGGGACAGGTAATAAGGAGTAACTGCCATACGCAGCTTGCCCAGCGTCTTGGCAGCACCGGCCTCCTCATCGGGGGGTCAGGTTCATGTACTTCTTCAGATCCTCAATCGTCTCAGCACGATTGGCGACCTGCCAATGCCAGTCATTCCACAGATTTTCGGGAACGTCAGCGAACAGACCATTGCGAGTCTTCATATTCGTTTTCTCCTTCAAATATTAAAAATATCGGTTAGCTTTTCCCGTCGCACTGGGCGCACGGGCGACTGTTCCGGCCAGCAGCGTCCTTCCCGCTCCTCAACGGGCCAGACCTCTGCACACCGTTATTTAACCTGCGTGGTGCTCCACGCATTTTCCATTTCTCCTCAACTCTGCGTACCGCCTCCTCAAGCCGCACGCAGCGTTCGGATCTCCCGAAGGCAGGGGGCTCCGAATAAGATGCTTACCTACAGGAGCCCGAAGGCCCCTGTAGGTAAAGCATATCATCGCAGTTTAGCAGTACTTCTCGTCGAACAGCTTGCGCAGCTTGGGATTCTCACGCAGAACATCCAGAGTGATGTTGGCGTGGTTCTTGGTGTAGCCGTTGCCGATGATCATGGTGACATCCTTGCCGATACCCTCAGCGCCCAGAGCAGCCTTGGTGAAGGAGGTAGCCATGGAGAAGAAGTACACCACGCCGTCATCACGGACAGGCAGGATGGCGGACATCTCGCAGGACTCGATGTTCACGCAGCAGATGGACAGATCATACTCCTTGCCGTCGTTGGCAGCCAGAGCAGCCTCCATGACCTCAACGGGCTTGGTGCAGTCGGCGACGATCACGTCGGTGTACACGCCCAGCTCCAGCAGACCGGGAACCTGCTTGGGGTTACGGACAACGCCCACGACCTTGCCCTTGGGGCCGACCTTCTTCATGGCCTCCCAGCCGCACAGCACGCCGGACTTGCCGTTGGCGCCCAGGATCAGGACGCTGTCACCCTCGTGGGGCAGCTTGCGGGCCTGAGCGGGAGCGCCGGCCACGTCCAGGGCAGCCAGGGCCAGAGGCTCGCTCATATCGTCGGGCATCTTGGCATACAGAGCGGACTCGAACAGGATGGCCTTGCCCTCGATGTCCACACGGTCGATATCCTTGTGGATAGCCAGGATCTTGTCGATGCGCAGCGGGGTCATGGACAGGGACACCAGGGAGACGATCTTGTCGCCTTCCTTCAGGTCGAAGCCGGGCTTCTTCTTCAGATCCTCACCGATGTGGGAGACAACGCCCTTGAACATACCGCCGGAACCGGTCACGGGGTTCTGCTGCTTACCACGCTCAGCAACGATGCCCAGGATCATCTCGCCGATCTTCTTCTCGTCGCCGCCGCAAGCCTCAGCGATCTGAGTGAAGGAAGCGGAGTCGATGTTCAGGGAGGTCACGTCGCAGACGATCTCGTTGGAGTAGACCTTGGACATATCGTTATCGACCTTCCAAGCAGCCTGGGTCAGAACGCCCTTGGGCTCGATTACACGATGAGTACCGTACTTGTTGCCTTTCAGCTCTGCCATAATATTTTTCCTCCTAAATAAATGTATGAATGAAAGAGTGTTTTTTACTTCAGGGGCTTGAGGCTCAGGATCTCACGAGCCTCAGCGGGAGTGGCGATCTCACGGCCCAGCTCCTGGCAATGCGGGACGACCTTGGCCACCAGTTCACCATTGGAAGCAGCCTTCTGGCCCTTGCCCAGATAGATGTTATCCTCGAAGCCCACACGGACGTTGCCGCCCATGGCGATGGCCGCTGCGGCCATGGTCCAGGCGGAACGGCCCACGCCGGACACGGTCCAGGTGGAGCCAGCGGGGATCTTGCTGGCGAAGAAAGCCAGGTTCTCCACGGTTGCGGGAGTGCAGCCGCCCACGCCCAGCACGAAGTTGAACTGCATGGGATGGGCAGGCACCCTCACCCTTCTTGGCCATGCCAAGGATGGTGTCAATGTGGCCCAGCTCGAAGCACTCGTACTCGGGCTTGATGTTGTTCTCCAGCCAACGACGACCTTGCGGGGCCTCGAAGCGCATGGTGCGGGAGGTGTTGCCGATCTTCTCGATCTCGCCATAGGCCTCAATGTAGTCGCCGGCGTACACGGGAGCCTTGAACTCCACCATGTCGTAAGCGCAGAACAGGCCCTCATCGCCGTCGCACTTGATGAGCAGCTCGGTGGCCACGTCACCGAACAGATGCACCATGTGTGCGCCGTCCACCAGATTTCCGCCGTAGTGAGCATCCTTTGCGCTCATACGCAGCCGCAGGGTAGAAGTGATCTTTTCCATAAGTTTTTCCTCCTTCATAAATTTGGGTCGTTTTCATGAAGTTCCGCCGCTGTGGCCATACCGCTCTTTCGGGCATAAAAGCGCTATCGGTCAAGGCTGACCAATAGCGCTCCACGTCTTTCGACATGACAGTGCCGGCGCTTACACCCCGACCCCAAGACCATGACATCAGACCCGTCATGCCCTTTCGGCGAAGGACCCTTCCTGCCCGCTCTGCGAGTGTCTGTCCTCACGAAGCAGTACCCTGTCCCCCCGCACCTCTATTGATTGCGGTATGAACTTCTACGGTCTCCATTATATCGTCTCCTCCCGGCTTTTGTCAAGGTGGCATTGTGACAAAAAAGACAGGCGTTTTTTTGTGCATGAGATAAAATTCCCGCGCCGTTTTCTATGGGTTATGCACAAAGCGATATCCCACGAATACAGCGAAAGCGAGGGGGCGTATCCGCTCCCCCGCCTTCGCCGGTCATTCTTCCAATTCTGCCGCCCTCCGGCAGCGCATACCGCCCCGCAGACGCCGCACGCAGCAGCGGCCAACCACCGCAGAGAGCCTCCGGCAGCTTAATACGCCTGCTCGATCTTCTCCAGGATCTCCGGCTTCAGCGACAGCATCCGGCAGATGTTCAGGGCGTCTCTGGGGCAGTCGGACTTCCCCTCCACCCGGTACAGGCCGTAGTTCATGTGCCGTGCGATGGCCTGAATGCCGTCATCTCCGGTGGCCGCCAGCTCCTGCCGGATCTGCTCCGGATCCACGTCCCGCAGTCCGATGATCTGGTAATGCAGCCGGGCGTTCTCTGCCACCTTGTCGTAGTGGGTGGTCAGCAGGGAGATGGCATTCACCTCGTTGAGGTATTTGGTCACTGCCTGCACGATGACGGCGCCGTCAGGGTTGGTGCCCCGTGCGAACTCATCCAGCAGGAACAGGGAGTAGCCCTGCTCCACCTCCTCCAGCGCCTTCTGGAACTGCACGATCTCCGAGCCGAAGCCGGACAGGCCCGACTGGATGGACTGCAAGTCGTCAAAGAGCATCTTCACGCTGTAAAACAGCGGCATCCGCGCCTTCTGGCGCAGACCAGAAAGCCCGCCTGCAAAAGCAGCACGTTCAGAGCCACGGTTTTCATCACCACGGACTTACCGCCCATGTTGGCACCGGTGATAACGGTGGCCCCTGCTCCAGCCGGATGGACACCGGCACGAAGGACCGCCCCTTCTGCTCCAGCAGGTCGCACAGCTCGGGGTTGATCATGTCCGTCAGCTCCAGCTCCGTCTCCGTGATCTCCGGCCGCACGCCGCCGTAGCGCACGGCAAAACAGCGCCTTCTGGATGATGAAGTCCAGCCGGCCCGCCGTGTCGGCGTCCTCCAGCAGATCTCCTGCCAGCGGAGCCAGCGCCTGCCCCATGCTGCGGCGCACCTTGGTCTCCTCGCTGTCCTCCTCGGCACAGACACGGGTCCGGCGGGAGCGCAGCTCCTCCTTCTCGGCATCGGTCTGTGCATGGTGCAGCTGCTCCTCGATCTGCTTCTTGGCCGCACGGATCTCCCTCAGCTTGGGTGTTGCATTGTCGGGGATGTAGAAGCCACGGCTGCGGGTCTTGTCCGGATCCAGGATCTCCAGCGCCTGCGCCGGATCATGGAAGGCCAGCGCCTTAAAGTGAGTGGTCTGGCACACCTGCTGGAACAGGGGGATCAGACTCTCCAGCCGCTGGAGATATACCTTGATTTCAAACAGCTCCACATGATCCGGGATCTCCAGCGCCTGGCACCGGCGCAGAGAGCCACGGATGTCCTTCATCTGGCACAGCATCAGGCCGATCCTGTCGTACAGTGGCTTCAGAGCATCCGCCGCCTTGGCGGCCTGCTCCACGTTATACAGCTCCGTCTCCAGCTCCTCCCGCTCGTCGGGGGAGTAATAGCGCAGCTTGCGGATCTTCTCCTGACCGAAGGGGCTGCACCCGTGGAGAGTCTCCAGCGCATACTGCAAGCCGATTTTTTCTCTCTCCTCAAAGCGAATATTGATCATGCCAGTTCCTCCTTCACGTTGATGACGGGGACATCCACCGCCTCCCGCATCCGTGTCATAAATTCATCCTTGTCGAACTTCCAGCCGTAGGCGGACACCGGGTTGATGGTGACGCACAGGGTCCGGGCGGCCTCCTCCGTCTCCAGCCGCACCTGACGGGTCTGGAGCTTATCCAGCGCATCACTGCTCAGCAGCACCTTGCTGGGATCCTTCACCACCAGCCGGGTATTCCGCAGCACGCCGGAGCGCAGCAGTGGCATCACCATGGTATCCGTCAGCGCCCCGGAGATCAGGGCCTCGCCGTGATCCTTCAGGCACTTCTCCAGACTCTCCTCCATCTCTGGGGGCATGGTCTCCGCCTTGGGCAGATTCATCAGCCGGTACACGTGGGCGGTGTCGGCCACGACCTTGTCGATGCTCATATGGTACGAGGCCCCGGTGCAGAGAATGACCCCCTCCGCCACGGCCCGTGCGCCCAGAGACTTGCGGCCCAGAGCGCCGTCGATGATGGACTTGTCGGCCCCCATCTCGAAGAACAGCCGGGAGACCTCCTTGAGCTGCGTGGTGATGGACGGCCCTGCCAGCTGGACATTGCCGTCGCTGCGGGCCCGGAAGATCACCACCTCCCCCAGCGGCGTGGGGATGCCGGTGGTCTCCATGATCTCCAGCGTGGTGTCCCCCAGCCGCAGCATATCCTTGGCGGTGGCGATGAGGGTCCCCCTCCCGCACGAAGATGCCGGGCTTCTCCGTGCCGGTGACCACGTCGGTGGACTCGCCGTCCCGGCCGATGGAGGTCAGGCCCAGCGTCCCCTGCAGGCGGTCGTGGTGCAGCATCCAGTTGAGCATGGTGGTTTTTCCGGCATTCTTGCACATTCCCACGATGGACATGGTCTGAACGCCGTTGAGCAGCTGTAACAGCTCTGCGGACATATCTACATACCCCTTCCGGTCAAATTTCAGTCAAATATAGATTATAGCGCATTTCGCCGGAAAAAGAAAGAGGAAAAACAAATTCTCCCTCTTTTCCGCCCCATTCCATGCAAAATACCGGAAAACCTCTGTCCCGCTCCACGGCGGAGGTTGTTTTATGGGCGAAACTGGCGTATAATGAAGTGGAGTATGTTAGGAAGTATAAGGAGGATCCTCCATGAAACTGATGGTCATCGACGGCAACAGCATCGTCAACCGGGCCTATTATGGCATCCGCCCCCTCCACACGGGACGGGCTGTATACCCATGCGATCTATGGCTTTCTCACCACCCTCCAGCGGCTGCTGGACGAGGAGCAGCCGGAGGCGCTGTGCGTCACCTTCGACCGCCGGGAGCCCACCTTCCGCCATCAGGCGGATGAACGTTACAAGGCCCAGCGCAAGGGATGCCGGAGGAGCTGGCCTTGCAGCTGCCGTATCTGAAGCAGGTGCTCTCCGCCATGAACATTCCCCAGTACGACCTCACCGGCTACGAGGCCGACGACCTCATCGGCACCATCAGCCGCCGCTGCGAGGCGGCCGGCTGGGACTGCGTCATCGTCACCGGCGACAAGGACAGCCTCCAGCTCATCACCCCCCCACACCAAGGTGAAGCTGGTGTCCACCCGTATGGGCCAGACCACCACCAAGGACATGACGGAGGAGACCTTCCGGGAGCAGTACGGCTTCACCCCCATCCACATGATCGACCTGAAGGCCCTCATGGGCGACGCCTCCGACAACATCCCCGGCGTCCCCGGCGTGGGGGAAAAGACCGCCATGGCACTGGTGCAGCAGTATCATTCCGTGGCGGAGCTGTACCGCCTGCTGCCGGAGATCGACGCCAAGCCCGGCGTCATCAAAAAGCTGCAGGAGGGCAGGGAGAGCGCCGAGCACTCCCGGTATCTGGCCACCATCGTCACCGATGCCCCGCTGAACTTCACCCCGGAGGACAACCTCCGCCGCCCCTTTGCCCCGGAGCTCTATGACCTGCTGCTGAAGCTGGAGTTTCAGAAGCTCATCGACCGGTACGGCCTCACCCCCCACCGGGACACGGAGGCCGCCCCGGAGTATACCGTCACCGTGGAGCCGCTGGAGACGGAGCAGCAGGCCCAGGCTCTGCTGGCCCAGTGGCGTCAGGCGGATCATGTAACCGTCTACGCCCTACCGGACCTCTCCGTCCTCTCCGTCCAGTGGGATACCGGAGCGCACACCTCCGCCGCAGCCGAGCTGGACCAGAACCGCTATACCGGCCCGTGGCGTTCTCTGCTGACGGCCCTGTTCTCCGCCGATATCCGCAAGGTGGGCCACCACATTAAGGATACCATGCGCTCCCTACTGGAACAGGAGCTTCCCACCGACGGCTATCTGTTTGACACGGCGCTGGCCGCCTACCTGCTGGATGCCACCGCCGGAAGCTACGACCTCCAGCGGCTGTTCGTGACCTACTATAATGAAGAACTGCCCAAGCCCCTGCATCTGGAGCCGGATGCCTTTGCCCCGCTGGCGGATACCGCTTCGGCGTGGGCGGCCCTCCACAGCTACTGCTCCGCCGTGGAGGCCCTGTATGAGACCCTCCCCCCCAAGCTGGAGGAGCTGGGCATGAAGGAGCTGTATCACACCGTGGAATTGCCTCTCTGCCCGGTACTGGCCCGGATGGAGCAGCGGGGCTTTCTGGTGGACGCCAAGGCGCTGTCGGACTTCGGCGAGAGCCTCACCGGCACCATCCGCCAGCTGGAGCAGCGGATCTATGACGCCGCCGGGGCTCCCTTCAACATCAACTCCCCCAAGCAGCTGGGCAAGGTGCTCTTCGAGGATCTCCAGCTGCCCCACGGCAAGAAAACCAAGACCGGCTGGTCCACCAACGCCGACGTACTGGAAAAGCTCCGCTGGCAACACCCCATTGTGGCGGACGTGCTGGAGTACCGGCAGTACAGCAAACTGAAAAGCACCTATGCCGACGGCCTGCTGAAGGTCATCGACGCCGACGGCCGCATCCGCACCAGCTTCCAGATGACGGTAACGGCCACCGGCCGCCTGTCCTCCACGGAGCCCAACCTCCAGAACATCCCCACCCGCACGGAGCTGGGCAGCCAGATGCGCCGGATGTTCGTGGCGGCGCCGGGGAACCTGCTGGTGGACGCCGATTACTCCCAGATCGAGCTGCGGCTGCTGGCTCACATCTCCGGCGACGAGGTGATGCAGCAGGCCTTCCGTTCCGGGGAGGACTTCCATACCCTCACCGCCTCCAAGGTGTTCCACGTACCGCCGGAGGAGGTGACCCACCAGATGCGCTCACGGGCCAAGGCCGTGAACTTCGGCATCGTCTATGGCATCTCCCCCTTCTCCCTGTCTCAGGACATCGGCGTCACCGTGGCCGAGGCCAAGGAGTATATGGAGCGCTACTTCGCCACCTACACCGGCGTCCGCCGGTATATGACGGAGGTGGTGGAGCAGGCCCGGCAGCAGGGCTACGTCGCCACTCTCTTCGGGCGGCGTCGGGCGCTGCCGGAGCTGAAGAGCTCCAACTTCAACCTCCGCTCCTTCGGGGAGCGGGTGGCGCTGAATATGCCCATTCAGGGGACGGCGGCGGACATCATGAAGCTGGCCATGATCCGGGTGGAGCATCGGCTCTCCAACGAGGGTCTGGCCGCCCGGCTCATCATGCAGGTCCACGATGAACTCATCGTGGAGTGTCCGGCAGCGGAGGCCCCCCGTGTCGAAGCCCTCCTGCAGGAGGAAATGCAGGGTGTCGCCCAGCTGTCCGTCCCCCTGCCCGCCGATGCCCACAGCGGCCCTGACTGGCTCTCCGCCAAGGGCTGAACAATTTGACAGATATCGAGGTCATCCTATGAACAACATCAAGATCGTACCCATGAACGCCGACCATCTGGAGTCGCTGGAGCGACTGGAGCGCATCTGCTTCTCCCGCCCCTGGTCCCGGAAGATGCTGGCGGAGGAGCTGGAAAACCAGTGCGCTGCCTTTCTGGTGGCGGAGGACGCCGTCACCGGCGACGTGCTGGGCTATGCCGGGCTGCTGGTGGCTGCCGACGAGGGCTATATCACCAACGTGGCGGTGTTCCCGGAGCAGCGCCGCCGGGGCATCGCCGGGCAGCTGCTGCAGGTCTTTCTCAACTTCGCTGAGGCCAACCATCTGGCCTTTCTGACGTTGGAGGTACGCCCCTCCAACACCGCCGCCATCGCCCTGTATCAGGGCTTCGACTTTCAGGAGGCTGGCCGCCGCAAGAACTACTATGACCTCCCCCAAGGAGGACGCCCTGATCCTCACCCGGCGTTTTGACGAGGAGGCGGCACAATGAACATTCTGGCCTTTGAATCCTCCTGCGACGAGACCGCCGTGGCCGTGGTGCGGGACGGACGCGCGGTTCTCTCCGACGCCATCCTCTCTCAGGCGGATATGCACGCTCTCTACGGCGGCGTCGTGCCGGAAATTGCCTCCCGCAAGCACGTGGAGGCCATTGCCGGCCTGACGGATCAGGCGCTGTCCGATGCCGGACTCACCAAGAGCGACGTGGACGCCGTGGCCGTCACCTATGCCCCCGGCCTCATCGGCGCCGTGCTGGTGGGGGTCAGCTTCGCCAAGTCCGTGGCCTATGCGCTGGACGTGCCGCTGATCCCGGTCCACCACGTCCGTGGCCACATCGCCGCCAACTATCTGGCCTTCCCGGAGCTGGAGCCGCCCTTTCTGGCGCTGGCCATCTCCGGCGGCAACACCCTCATCGTAGATGTCCGGGACTATACGGACATGGCGATCTTGGGAGCCACACGGGACGACGCTGCCGGCGAGTGCTTCGACAAGGCAGCCCGTGTGCTGGGCCTTCCCTACCCCGGCGGCAAGCCCATGGACGCTCTGGCCCAGCAGTCCCGGCGGCAAGTACACCCCTGCCCCGTGCCCATGTGGAGGGAGCGGAACTGGATATGAGCTTTTCGGGCCTGAAAACGGCGGTGGTGAATCTGACCCACAATGCCCAGCAAAAGGGCGAGCCTCTGGACGCTGCGGCGCTGGCCCGTGACTTCACTCAGGCCGTCAGCGACGAGCTGGTCCCCCCGTGCCATGGAGGCCGCCCGCCGCACCGGCCGACGCACCATCGTGGCCGCCGGAGGCGTGGCCGCCAACTCCATCATCCGGGGCGATCTGGAGCGGGCCTGCCGTCAGGCGGGCTGCCGGCTATACCTGCCGCCTCTGCGGCTGTGCGGCGATAACGGGGCTATGATCGGCGCACAGGGCTACTATGAGTATCTGGCGGGGCATACGGCGGATCTTTCCCTGAACGCCTACGCCACACGGGATCTGGATCGTGGATAAAATTGCACGAAAGGGGCGACCTCTGTATGGCCGCTCCCCTTCTTTTTCGGCTCTCTCAAGTTATGGTAACTTCCGTCTACTCACAGGAAAAACGCCTTTACATTTTTACATTATGTAAATTATATTCACCTTTCTGTTCCGGTGTAAAACTGCGTTTGCGCCCTGTGGAAAAACCGGTGCATAATGTGGAAAACCTTTTTCCGACAAGGTTTTTCCCGGTGTGGAAAAAGTCTGTGGATAATGTGAATAACTCTTTGTAAAGGTTTATTTACAAATGAATTATGTAAAACTCAGGCGAATCCTCCCCCATCCTGTCGCCGTGTAAAAAGTCCGGTTTTCATGGATTCTCTCCTCTTTTCCGCACCATTTTCCAAAGGGGCTTTTGGGGTGTTTTTTGGATGGGCTTTGCCCACCCTCCTATTTTTGCTTAATGTGTGTGGCTCAGTTGGTAGAGCAAGCTCACTCGTAATGAGCAGGTCGCCGAAGTTCGAGTCCGGCCATGGCTCAAAAAGAAGGCATCTGTCCAAATGCAGATGCCTTCTTTATATTCTCTTTTTGGCTGCAACCTATGCAGCAAAGTCCCCGACCATTGGCCGGGGACTTCTTATTGCTGGTTACGCCTTGCGCTTCTTGCCCACCAGAGCAGCGCCCAGCAGAGGTCATGCACATGACCGTCAGCCACAACGCCACACCGGCATCGCCGGTAGCGGGCTTGTTGGCATCCTCACCGGGTTTTGCGGGCTGCTCCGGCTGAGAGGGCTTTTTCAGCATCCTTCTTCATCTGGGCCAGCTTGGCCTCGGCGTCCAGCAGAGTCTGGTAGTTCCCCACCAGCTCCTTCTGGGCATCGGTCAGAGCATCATAAGCACCACGGGCAGCCTTGATAGCCTCCCGCTGTCGAGGGTCACCGTGCCGATGGCATCGATCCGCTTCTCCACAGCGTCGGCAGCCTGCAGGTCAGCCAGCTTGGCCTCGGCGTCCAGCAGGGTCTGGTAGTTCCCCACCTGCCCTTCTGTGCGTCGGTCAGAGCATCATAAGCACCACGGGCAGCCTTGATAGCCTCCTCGCTGTCCAGCGTCACCGTGCCGATGGCATCGATCAGCTTCTCCACAGCGTCGGCAGCCTTCAGATCAGCCAGCTTGGCCTCGGCGTCCAGCAGGGTCTGGTAGTTCCCCACCAGTTCCTTCTGCTCATCGGTCAGAGCATCATAAGCACCACGGGCAGCCTTGATAGCCTCCTCGCTGTCCAGGGTCACCGTGCCGATGGCATCGATCAGCTTCTCCACAGCGTGCTTCTCCACAGCGTCGGCGGCATAGCCGGACAGCTTCAAGGTCACCTGAGGCAGCTGAGCCAGCACGCTGGCGGTGGCGGTACCGTGCTGCATCCCCATGCCCTCGGCGTAGGTCACGATACGATGGGTGGGCTTGCCGGGGTAGCCGCCCACCTTGATGGCGCCGGTCAGCTCATAGGTCAGGCCCTCCTGATCCGCCGGAACGGTGATGGAGATGCGCTGACGGGCGGGGTTGCCGCTGAAGTCATACACGCCGTAGTAGCCGCCGGGATTGGACTGGAAGAAGTTACCGTCAGCGTCGGTATAGTACAGGGAGAATCTGTGGTTATACACACCCGCCATCTTCTCCTTGGGACTCACCAGCCCGGTAAACTGCAGCTGCACCGTCTCGCCGGGCTTGACCTCGGCATTCTCCGGCAGCTCATTGCCCTCGGCGTCCAGCAGCTTGTAGCTGACGCCACGGGCGGTGATGACCTGATAGGTGGCCACGCCGTCCTTTTCTACCCGGACGATATGGCGGCCGGTGGTGAGGTTCGCCACCGTCACGGCGCCGGTCTCGGCGTCCACGGTGACCCCCTCGGAGGTAAAGCCGTTGAAGGTCATGGTCTTACCCCACGGTGGAGCGGGCCACGGTAACGGTGCAGCCGCTCTCCGGAGTGAAGGTATAGCTGGCGCCGCCGGTGCCAAGATAGAACAGGATGTCGTGCTCGGCATCCAACTGCTTCTGCTCGTCCTTGGTGACGGCGACATCCATACGATCCATGAGCATATTGGTCTGGATGGCGGTGCCGTCAGCACCCACGGATACCACAAACACACCGGTGAACTCCGGCCAGATGGCGGAGAAGGTCTTGTCGGCGGTGCTGCTCTGCCCCTGCTTATGGGTCATGGCGTCGTAGGTGACCTTCACCAGCGCCGTACCCTGATGGTTGGCGGTCATATAGGCCAGGCAGCTGTTGTCGGCATTGGGGAGCGATGCTCACCACGTCGCTGGGCTTGCCGTCGAAGTCCACCACCTCGTAGTGGGCATCCGGCAGGGCGATCTTGGCGTTCACGAAGCCCTCAATGGCCTGCCAGTTACGGAACACATCCAGCTCATAGGTGTCGCCGGCGTTCATGTTCATGTAGCCCTTGGTGTTGATGTTCAGATACACATTGCCCAGATCGTAGGTGTTCTTATCGAACCGGCTGACGGTATCCTTGTTGAAATCGTCGTCCATATGCAGATCAGCACGGGTCACGACGATATCCTGATCGGTGGTCCACTTGTTGAAGTCCCAATAGGTCACACCGTCGGGATTCTGCACCCGAACGAAGTGGTTCAGGCTGGTCTCCGGCACCCGATAGGTCACGGTGACGGTGTCGCCGTCCTTGGTGGCGGTGCTGTCCTCCTGCGGACGGAGGAACTCATAGGTATAGTAGTTGCCGAAGGTACCCACGCTGACGGTAGAGCCGGCGGGAGCCGTCACCTTCACGGTGTAGGCCTTGGGTACGGAGATGTCGAAGGACTGAGCGCCGCCGCCCACCTTCGTGACAACGGTCTTGGTGCCAACGTTGTAATTTGCAGTGTGCTCCTCGGGAGGGGATCAGGTTCACCGTCACGGTGTCCGTCTCCACGAAGATACCCGTGGTGCGGAGGTTGCCGTAAACGGTTCCGCTGCCCAGCGTGGCAGTGCGCTTCACGCCGTCGGCGGTGGTCAGCTGATAGTCGATGGTGTAGTCGGTGCCTGCCACCCAACCGCTGTTGCTGGCATAGATCGCGTAGGCACGCTGCAGGGAAACAGAGGTGGTATCATCAGCGATGACCATCTCCATGCCGCCGTTGCAGTCCTTGTTGGCGTCGTAGCCCTCCACCCAATAGGTGCCGGAGGCCAGCTTTGCTGTGTACTTCAGCCCGTAGCCGTCTGCCACAGTGCTGATGCCGGACAGCAGATCCTGCGTCCCCTTCACGCCATCCTTGTAGGTGTACAGCTTCAGGCTGTTCAGCTGTGCGTTGTGCAGGCCCTTCAGCTCCACAGTATGTGCGTTGCCGGTGACCATCTGGATGGGAGCGCTGGGGTTCATCAGCGCATAGGTCGTATGCGTGTGATAGGTGGCGGTGGTGGCCACCAGATAACCGGTCGCTACACCCTCCACCACGGTGAAGGTCGCCTTGCCGTCTTCATCGGTCCCCACGCCGTCAATGGGCTTAATGGTGCCGGTGGTCATATCCAGCCATGCCAGACCCACGCCCTCCAGAGGCTGGGCATTGGCCTGCGTGGCGTCGGGATCCAGTGCCTGTACCCCTTGACGGTAACGGTGATGTCCTCGCCGGAGGTCATGGTGGCCGGAACGTCCAGCCAGGTGTAGTAGTCGTTCTGGTTCTCGGCGTCGCTGCCCACAAAGTAGTCCAGCACATCGCCGTCCAGCAGCTTGGTATCCGTCACCTTGGGCCGGGCAGCGCCTGCCTCATTGGTGGGGGAAGTCGCCGTTGATATAGAAGCCGTGGAAGCCGGTCTCACGGCCAAAGACCTTGCTCTCCCAATCGTTGTTGGGATCAATGGCCAGATATTGCTTGGCCGTTGCCGGGGTAAACTTATCCCCATAAACCATCTCGTGAGCGGCCACCAGCGCATCCAGCACAGAAACGCCCTCCACCTTGTCGGTGAAGCCGTACTTCTCGGCGGTATTGCTGGCCACCTGCACCTCGCTGATGCTGTGCAGATAGGCGTTGTCCGCCTGAGAGCGGATGGTCAGCCCCAGCGTCTCCACGGGCTTGCCCGCCACCTTTGCCCACGGTAAAGGTGGCCTGACCGTCCTCATCCGTCACAAATATCCTTGATGGGCTTGATGTAGCCGTCTGCGTCCACCCAAGCCAGACCCACGCCCTCCAGAGGCTTGGCAGCGGCCTTCAGCTCCGCAGCATCCTTATAGCGATAGCCCTCCACGGCATAGAAGCCCTTCACCGTCACGGTGATGGCCTCACCCGTCACCATGGTCTCCGGGACATCGATCCACGTATAGTAGTCGGAATACGCCGTATCGTCGGCATAGAAGAAGAAATCCACCACGTCGCCGTCCTTGAGCTTGGTGTTGACCACCGTGGTGCCATTATAGCCGGGGCCGGAGGGTGCCTTGGTGCCGTCATTGGGATAGCCGGCGTTGACATAGAAGCCGCAGACATAGGTCTCCGTGCCGTACAGCTTGGTGATAAAGCCGCTGCTGCCGACCTCCAGGAAATTCTTGGCGGTTTCCGGGGTAAAGTCGTCGCCGAAGGTCAACTCGTGGAGACCACCAGCGCATCCAGAGCGGAAACGCCCTCCACCTTGTCGGTGTAGCCGCACTTCTCCGCCTCACCGCCGGTAAGCTTCTCACCATGGGCTGGTGCAGCCGTGCGCCGCCGTCCTGCGCCGAACCAGCACCTTGGTATTGGTGGGAGTAACAGGCTTGTCGTCCGACTTTCACCTTCACGTTGACGGTAGACCTGTGCCCGCTCATTGTCGTTGTTCATATTGGGCCAGCTGGGATCGCCGTAATTCTGGATTTGGTGATGGTGGTACTGTCCACAGTGGAACCATCGCCGTGCGCTTATACTCCGTCTCGCCTACATGTGGTCCTGACCTGATGGTTCTTATTTGCTGGCGGTGGGGGTGACCAGCACGCTGTCGGTCCCCCTTGTCCACCGTCAGGGATATACTCATGGGTGTCCGGGTCGAAGGCGGGGGACAGCTCACCGGCGCTGAAGGTCAGGGCCTTCACCGTCTTGATGTGATTGTCCCAGCTGCGCCCAGGTCGGCGCCGTAGCCATTGCGGGTATACATGATCCGGATCGTCGCCGGATCCCAGCGTTCCGGCCGCCACGGTGAAGTCCCCAAAGCCGCGGTTGGTGAACCAATCATTCAGGGTTCCCATCCAGCCGGACATGGAGCCGCCAAATCCAGTCACCAGACCTTGGATAGAGGCTGATGTAGTTGTTCTCGGCGCCTGTCTGCTCGTAGCCGTTCTTTTCCAGTGCCTTTACAACACAGCCCATCATGGTAGAATCTTCATCAGATCTATCCATTCCTCCACCCTTATCCTGTCTCAGCAGGCATCACAGTGACCAACTCGCCGGGCTTCTCACCCGTTCCGCCGCCGACGCACAAGGCGCCGGACGCTCTGTCCTTTTATTGACTTGCCCCATTATATACGCCCCAGCAACAAAAAAGCAAGCACTATTTTCTTTCCGGAGGAAAAAGGGCTGCAAAGCCCCCTTCCTCCGGATAGCTTCTTTCCATAGAGTTTTTGTGTAAGGGCCGTGCCTCCGACGGCCCACTTTTCCCAGCAGTAGTTTTGTTTGCTCCGGCGGCATGCTTTTTGGTCAACAGCGACAAAAAAGTATGCAAAAAACGCCGTTTGAAACCG
>VOFF01000496.1_pt1 | contig 68001 bp, 110 predicted proteins | sample 5384061 | NCBI WGS metagenome assembly VOFF01 (sample SAMN12384725, study PRJNA508395) | human gut metagenome | isolation source: healthy gut E | host: Homo sapiens | reverse complement strand
CAGCTCCACCACGAACAAGCGCTCCCCGCACCGGCTCCTCCGTGTCCGCTGCCAGGACCCGCAGCACCAACTGCTCCTCCTGAGTCTGGCTCTCCAGATGCACCGGCACCAGCGCCGTGTGTCCGTACCGAAGCTCACCGGCTTGGCCTGTCCCCGGCTCTCCGCCGCAGCCACATACTGCGGAGCCTCAGCCAGTTGCCACAGGCCCAGCGCCGTGGCGGCCACCAGCACCGCCATCATGCCGCACAATATCCGTACATACTTTCCCATGGGTGCTCCTCCCTATCTGACCACCGCATATCCACCGGGACACCGACAAAATGCCGACCATGCCCCATTTTTCTCATGATAACATCATCATATCCCATTTATTGCATTATGTCAACGGGGAAGTTCACGTCCGGCGCACAATTTCGTTGTCAAAGCTCCACCACCAGCGGCACATGGCCGGTGTGGGGCAGGAATTTCTCCAGCACGTCCTCTGTCCGCAGCCGCAGGGAGCTGGTATTGCGGCAGGGATGGCAGCCGAACCACCGGCTTTCCGCCACCGCCCGATCCAGCACCAGCGTCACCCGATGCTCCTTGTCGTTCAGCAGTCCCAGCACCGACGCCGAGCCCGGCTGCACACCCAGCAGCTGCTCCAGATCCTCCGCCGTGGCAAAGCTCAGCCGGGAGGAGCCGATCTGCTTGGACAGGTCCCTGGTCACAAAGGGCTTGTCCCCCGGCATGGCCAGCAGGTAAAAGGCCGACCGGTTCCGGGGCGTCAGCAGCAGATTCTTGCAGATGTCCGCCCCCAGCGCCTGAGAGATGACGGCGCAGTCCGCCATATCCTCCGCCGGATCGTGATCCACCCGGTCAAAGGGGATGCCCAGTTCCTCCAGCGCCGCATAGGTGCGGTCCTCCACCGGCGTCCGGCTCTCCGCCGGGGCGCCGTGATACACAGACGATACGTTCATGCTCTCACGCTCTTTCCAGCAGCTTTCCCCGGCCCGGAAAATGTCTCCGGCCCCCACCGTCAGGATCAGGTCGCCGGGCTGGGCCAAAGAGGCCAGCGTATCCGTCACCTTCTCCAGACTGGAGCAGTAGATGGCGCCGGGGATCTCCCGTGCCAGATCCTGCGAGGAGATGCCGATGTCATTCTGCTCCCGTGCGGCGTAAATTTCCGCCAGCACCGTCACATCCGGCAGCTTCAGCTCCTCCACGAACTGGGAAAACAGCGCCTTGGTGCGAGAGTAGGTGTGGGGGCTGGAAGGCACAGATGACCCGCTGATAGCCCATGGTGCGGGCGGTGGTCAGCAGAGCATGGAGCTCACACCGGGATGGTGGGCGTAGTCGTCGTAGACCTCCGCCCCGTGATATGTCCCCTTGTGCCCATGGCGGCGGCCGTCGAACACCGGGCAGCCGTCGAAGAAGGACACGTTGTCCGCCACGCAGTCCGCCGTCCGATCCTGCACGGCGAAGGTGAACACCGGGTGCTGCAGTCCCTTCACGGAGTCCCGTGCGCCGGCGTCGTCGGCATTGGAGATGATGTAGCCCCCCGTTGGGGTACCAGATCGGCAAAGGCATGGAAGGAGTGCTCGATATCCGCCAGATCCTGAAAAAGTCCAGATGGTCCTCCTCCACGTTAAGGATCACCGCCACCGTGGGGAAGAAGGAGAGAAAGGAGTTGCAGTACTCGCAGCTCTCCAGGATGATGGTGTCCCCCTGGCCCACCCGATAGCCGGAGTGGAGCAGGGGCAGGGTGCCGCCGATCATCACCGTGGGATCCGCCTCCGCCGCCATGAAGATGTGGGTGCACATGGAGGTGGTGGTGGTCTTGCCGTGGGTACCGGAAAAAGCACACGGCATTTGCGTACTTCTGCATGATGGCGCCCCCAGGCCTGCGCCCGCTCATATACGGGGATGCCCCGTGCGATGGCTCCGGAGATCTCCGGGTTCTCGTCGTGGACGGCAGCGGTGCGGACCACCAGATCGCAGTCCTTGAGATTCTTCCGCCGAGTGGCCGATGGCCACATCGATGCCCAGTGAGCGCAGGTGCCGTACGGTATCGCTCTCGGACATATCCGAGCCCTGCACCGTCAGTCCCATGCCCCGCAGCACCTCCGCCAGGGGGCACATGGACACGCCGCCGATGCCCCGCCAGATGGACCCGGACACCGGGCTTGAGATACGTATGGATATCCACAGTGGGATGGATCATATTCAGATTCCTCCCTTCATTTCCCGCCGAAAACCTGCTTTTCGGCAAGCGCTTGCGGAGCTGTATGCTGCGCTCCGTCATTATAATACGCCGCTGCGGTGGATGCAAGCCCCTTACTCCCTCCGGCGCAGCAGGCTCTTCCAGTCCAGCTCCATCACCAGCAGGCTCACCATCATCAGCGCCGCCCCGATGTAGCCCCGCAGCTGCAAAACCTCATGGGCAAAGAAATACGCCACGATGGCAGAGAACACCGGCTCCAGCGTGAAGATCAGCCCCACATGGCTGGCGGAGGTGTACTGCTGCTGCACCGTCTGGATGACTGAAGCCCACGCCGGAGCAGAACACCCCCAGAAACAGGGCCGCTCCCCCACACGGCAGGGGTCTGGGGCAGGCAGGGCTTCTCCAGCAGGAAGGCCAGCCCCAGCATCACGAAGCCCACCACCCCCAGCTGCAAAATGCCCAGCTGCAGGGCGTTGACCTGCGGATCGTGGACCGCCCGGTCCGTCAGCACCAGATCCCCGGCGTAGGCCACGGCGCACAACAGGCAGATGATATCTCCCAGCGCCGGGCGCAGCGCCCCCGTTGAGGGTCATGAGCCCCATACCCACGGTACACAGCACCAGCGCCACCGCCAGCCGCCGATCCGGCCGCTTCCGCAGAAACAGCCACTCCAGCAGCGGCGTCACCACCACCGGCAGAGCGCAGATAAAGCCTGCGTTGGAGAGAGAGTATACAGCACACCATAGGTGCAGCCGATGTACGTCAGCACCAGGCACAGCCGATGGGGATGCTGGCAAGCAAAGCGTCCGCCGGGGAGATGCCCGCAGCTTCCGGAAGAGAGATGGCCCCCAGCACAAAAAAAACGCTGTCAAAAAGCGAAAGGCGTTCAGGGTCAGCGGCGGCAGCTCCGTCAGGCACAGGTCCAGCAGAAAGTAGGATACTCCCCAGAATCCGGTGGCCAGTACCAGCAAAGCAGATCCGCTTTACGCTGCCTGCTCATATCTCATCCCTCCGTACAGCATATCGCTTACAGGACATTATATCAAGCCCACACATGGCCGCCAGCGCCGCCAGCGGCGGCAGATCCACCTGCGCCGCCATGATCTTAGGGCTCCAGCACGCTCCGCACCAGCGAGATGACGCCGTACAGGGCCAGCAGCCCCAGCCCCTTGGGGACGTTCCCTGTCAGCAGGCACAGCGCCCCCCACGGCACCAGCACCGTCCCCGTGCCGAACACCGGCAGGGCGTCGATGACGGCGATCAGTGCCGCCAGCAGCAGGGCATAGCCCTGCCGCAGCAGGAGAAGTCCCGCCAGCAGCTCACAGAAGGTGATCCCCAGCAGGATGCACTGGGCCTTGCACCACTTTCCCAAGGTGGCCAGCAGATCCGCCTTTGACGCCTCTGGCCTGCCGCAGCCTGTCCTCCGGCAGCTGCCGCCGGAGGAACGCCCGGATGCGGGATAGCTTCCGGCGGTGAACAGCACCGCCAGCAGCGTGGTAGCGCAGAACAGCACCGCCTGCGGCAGCGCCGCCGCTGCCGCCGTCACCGCCCGCAGGCACCGCTGGCCCATGCTCTCCAGCAGCTCCGCCAGCTGAGCCGACAGCCCGTCCAGCAGAGCCTCCAGCCAGCTCCGCAGTCCCTCCGGGCAGGCAGCGCACAGCTGCTGCGCCCTGCCCCGTACCAGCTCCGTCCACCGGGGCAGAGCCGCCAGATACCCCGGCAGCCGACCCGACAGCTCACAGACCTGCCGCAGCAGCACCATGGCCAGCAGCACCAGTCCCGCCGCCACCGTTCCCAGCACCACCAAGCTCAGCACCGTGGCCGTAAAGCCCCGCCGCAGGTGCAGCCTTCTCCGGCACAGCACCACCGCCGGCTCCAGCAGCGCCGCCAGCGCCAGTGCAATGAGGAACGGCAGCAGCCACACCAGCACATACCGTACCATCAGCCATAGAAGCGCCAGCCAGACCGCCCCGTAGGCGCACCGGATGAGAAACGTCAGCTTTGGGTCCTGCAAAACCGTCCCCTCTTTCTTATAAAAACAGTTGTATTTTCTCCAAATACATGGTATGATGCAGAGGAGAAAATCCCGCCCGTCCCCGGACCGGCAAAAAGGAGTGTAAGATCATGGCAAATGAAAAAAGTTTTACATCGTAGCGGCGGACGCCCTGCCGGAGGTATTCCTGCGGGTGGCGGAGGCCCGGCGGATGCTTCAGGTAGGCGAGGCCGACACCGTGGGCGAGGCCGCCTGCAAAGGCCGGTATCAGCCGCAGTGCCTTCTATAAATATAAGGATGCGGTGCAGCCCTTCCAGAACATGAAGGCCGGGCGCATCATCACCTTCTATACTCTCTTGAAGGATACGCCGGGTGTACTGTCCAACATACTGTCTATTTTTGCCAATTCCGGGGCAAATATACTGACCATCAACCAGACCATCCCCACCAACGGCTGCGCCGGTGTCACCGTCACCGCCGAGACCAGCGAGATGCACGAGTCGCTGGAGGAGATGATGACCGAGATCACCGCCGCCGAGGGCGTGCTGAAGTTTGAAATTCTGGCCGCCTGACCCCTTCCATATCAAAAACCGTCCCCTGTGCTGTCTTTGCACAGGGGACGGTTTTTTTGCAGCGGATGGATCACTGCCGCTGCTCTTTCCGCTGTTTGTGCAGCGTGACCTCCGCCGTTCCCATAGCGCCTGCCAGCAGCAGCCCCACCCAAAGGGCCATCCGGCCGCCGTCACCGGTCTGTGGCGGAGAGCATCATCACGCAGTACATGACCGACCCCATGTACTGGCGGCTCTTCCAGTCGAACACGAAGCCCGCCGCCAGACCGCTGAGGGCCAGCAGCGCCAGCAGCAGCCGCTCCCGGCAGGAGCGCTCCGCCAGCGGATACAGCAGAAAGCCCACAGCGCTGACGCCCAGTGCCTCATTCTGCGCCAGCACGGCCCGATCCCCGGATACCATCCGGGACAGCACGTCCACGTATAAATATTCCGCACATAAAAACAAAAACGTAAACAGGCCCATCAGCAGAGCGGCCTGAAGGTAGGGACGGTACCCCTGCTCCGCACCCTCCGCAGACCCGGCAGCTATGCGGCTCATTGAAAAAACTCCTTGGCAGCTAAATGCGACTTGATGGCCCGGTATAGCACAGCTTTCGGGAAATTTCAACAGCCCCGCCGCCACAAAAGAGGGAGAGGCAGCGCCTCTCCCTCTCAAGCCCCGCCCCATGCAGACCGCAGGAGGCGGACACTCTGTTTTCCTTATCCTATGCGCCCCTCATGCCCGCTTCTTCTTGCGCTGCAGCTGCAGCCGGTCAGCGATCATGGCGATGAACTCCGAATTGGTTGGTTTGCCCTTGGCGGAATTCACCGTGTATCCAAAGTACTTCTGCAGGGTTTCCAGGTCGCCCCGATCCCATGCTACCTCAATGGCGTGGCGAATGGCCCGCTCCACCCGGCTGGGAGTGGTGGAAAAGCGCCGTGCCACCTCCGGGTACAGTACCTTGGTGACGGCGTTGATGACGTCCATGTCGTCCACCGCCAGCAAAATGGCCTCCCGCAGATACTGATAGCCCTTGATATGGGCCGGTACGCCGATCTCATGAATGATGGCCGTTACCATCCCCCTCTAAAGCCGGGGGAGTGGTAGGGCTCCTCTTGTTCCGGATGTACCGCCTGCCGCATCAGCTCCAGCAGAGACTCCTCGTTGACGGGCTTGGGCAAGAAGAAATACACGCCCAGTTCCACCGCCCGGCTCACGGCCTGCTGGCTGCAAAATGCGGATATGACGATCACCTTCCTTTCTCCCGGCTCCTCTGCCAGCTGGCGCAGGATGCCGAAGCCATCCAGCCCCGGCAGTACCACGTCCATCAGGATCAGTTCCGGTTTTGTGCGGCGCACCAGCTCCATGACCATCGGCCCGTCGCCGGTGGACGCCGCCACCTCAAATTCGCCGGTTTCCTCCAGCAGCTGCCTCAGCAAAATGCGAAACTCCTCATTCGCATCCGCCAGCAGCACTCTCGTCCTTTTTTCCATCGCATCCAATCCTTTTCCACAGTTTGCTCCGCTGCCCCCAAATGTTCTCCAGCCATTCCCATTTGTCGTGCAGCTTGTGTATAATTTATCATATTTATCTCATAGTTTCAAGATTATTGTGTCGAAAAATCCTCTCAAAAACGCATCTCATATCAAAAACCCGTTAAAGCCGATGAAAAATACAACAAAATTATCGCCCGGCGTTCTTTCAAAGCCGGGCGATATTGTAACTCACGCTTTATTCAATTTTCGACGGTCTGTCAGATATCTCCCCTTACAGGAACCGATCCAGCTCCGCCTCCACGTTCTTCCGGTGCTTCACCTGCGGCGCACGTGCAGCTGCCCGTGGGACATGACCAGCTCTACATGGCGCAGCGCCCGCAGGTCGGCCAGTGGGTCCGCCGCCGTAACGATGAGGTCCGCCGCCTTTCCCGGTTCCAGCGTGCCGGTCTCCTGACCGATACCCGCCAGCTGGGCGCTGCGGCCGGTGGCGGTGTACAGAGCGAAGGCGTTGGACACCCCCACATACTTGTGGAAGTAGTACAGCTCCCGCCAGAAGTCGTACTGGGTGATCCACGGGCAGCCCACGTCGTTGCCCAGCACCACCGGAATATCATGCGCCAGCGCCGCCTTGGCGCAGTCGATGATGCCCTCGAACACCACGTTGCCGTTGTACTGCTCCACCTCCGATGCGTTGGAGACGGACCGGTCAAACAGCGCATAGGGCAGGGCCGGGGAGATGGTGGTACACAAAAACGCCCCCCGCTCCCGGAACAGCCGCAGGATATCCGCATCGGGCTTGGCGCCGTGCTCAATGGAGTCCACGCCGTTTTCCAGCGCCACCCGCACGCCCTCCGGTGACTCCACATGGGCCGCCACGGTGTAGCCCATCTCATGAGCCCCTCTCGCACACCACCTTCACCATCTCCGGCGGCATCTTCAGCTCGCCCGGCACGCCCTTCTCCTTGGCGTCCAGCACACCGCCGGTGATCATCAGCTTCACCAGATCCACGCCCTGCTGCCGTCCCTTCTCCAGCTGGGCCAGTGCCTCGTCGATGGTGTGGGCCGCCACCGCCACAGACCCGGCCATGTGGCCGCCGGGAACGGAGATGCCCTCATTGGCCGCCAGGATGCGGGGGCCCACCCTCCGTCCGGCCCGAATATCGTCCCGCAGCCGGGTGTCGAAGTCCGCCAGACCGCCCACCGTGCGGATGGTGGTGACGCCGGAGAACAGCTCCTCCTTGGCAAAGCCCGCCACCATGCCGTAGGCCACCTTCCGGGTCAGGCCCGTGGAGAGGATGGTCTTTACCAGCTTCTCGTTGTCCCGCTGCTTTTTCTGAGGCTTGCCGCTGCCCGCCAGATGGACGTGCATATTGATGAGCCCCGGCATCAAATAGCCGCCCTTCAGGTCCACCACCTCATAGCCCGTCAGATCCGTCCCCTCCGGTACGATGTCCGTAATGCGGTCGCCGTCGGTCCGCAGCACCAGTCCCTCACGGGGCTGCATCTCCCGTGTACCGTCCAGCAGCTTGCCACCACAAAATGCGTATTTCATCGTTTTCCCCGTCCTTTTCTCTTTCTATCGAGTGTTTTCTGTCCGCTACGCCTTAGCTTCTATGGATCCTTTACGGTACAATATAAGCCCCACCGCCCCGCCTGCCAATCGTTTTGCAGAGAAAATCCCGGTAAACCCGGCGCAGGAGGCCCGGAGCCGATGCTCCGGGCCTCCTGCCTCACAGGGCGCTTATCCCGCCGTGGTCAGCATATTCTCCAGAAAGATACCGTATCCCTCCGCCGGGTTTGCCACCAGCACATGAGTCACGGCTCCCACCAACCGTCCGTCCTGCAAAATGGGGCTGCCGCTCATCCCCTGCACGATGCCTCCAGTGGTCTCCAGCAGCTCCGGGTCCGTCACCCGCAGCAGCAGATCCCGGCCGTCCCGGCTCCGGGGGTTCACCCGCAGGATCTCCACCTCATAGGCACGGGTATCGCTGCCGGAAATGGTACATAATATAGACGCCTCCCCGGCGTGTACCTCCTCCGGCTCTGCCACCGATACCGCCTCGCCGGAGATAAAACCCGCATCCTCCACCGTGCCAAAGATGCCCTCGTTGCTGTTGACCGTCACCGTGCCTACATCCCGCTGCACGGTAAAGTCCCCCTTCAGCTCGCCGGGGTCGCCCCGCTGGCCCTTCTTCACCGCCTTCACCATAGTCTCCATAATAGAGCCGCTGGCCAGCGGCATCAGCTCCGCCGTGTCCACATCCGTGATACCGTGGCCCAGAGCGCCGTAACTGCCGGTGGCGGGGTCATAGTAGGTCAGCGTGCCGACACCCGCCATGCTGTCCCGGATCCACGCACCCAACCGGATGCCGCCGTCCTCGCAAACCACGACTGGCCGTCACCTCCAGCGTTTTCCCGTCCCGCTGCACCGTCAGCTCCGCCGCCGTTTCGCCGTTTTCCGCCAGCATGGCCTGTAAATGCTCTGTGGAGCGGATCTTCTCACCATTGAAGGTCAGCAGGATATCTCCCTCTTTCAGGCCGCACTCCTTGGCCGGGGAGCGAGTCTCCTCCGTTCCCTGCACCGGCGACACGGATACCACCAGTACACCGTCGGCAAAGAGCTTGATGCCCACGGCCTTGCCCACGGGGATCAACTGCCGCTCCTCATCGGCCCACGTCCGCTGCCATCCCAACGACAGGGCCAGCACCATCGCCAGCAGTACGGCAGCGCCCCGCCGCACGCCTCGCCTTGCTTGCGTTTCATGCATCGGATCACCTCTTATTTTTTGTTTTCGTCGCCGGCGACACCATTACTTTGCGCCGCAGCCGCCGGTTTCATCGGCGTTAAATTCCGCCAGACATGGCAATCGTCCCGCACGACTGTCACGCCGCCGCTTTTGCGCCGCAGGAAAAATTTTCCGCAGTGAAGCGCCAGCTTTTAGGACACCTCCCCCGTTTTTCTCCGTTGCAGCCCCGCCCGCTCCTATGTTATAGTAGAGGGGAAAGGACGTGAAGCCATGAAAGGAACCACCCGCCTGCTGGCCCTGTGCGGCGTACTGACCGCCTTGGGCGTGGTGCTGCTGTGTCTGGGGGGCATCGTCCCCTTTGCCCTGTATATCTGCCCCATTCTGGCCTCCATCGCCCTGCTGCCGGTGCGCTCCCGCCCACGGTACGCATGGTGCTGCTATGGGGCCATCGCCCTGCTGGGTCTGCTGCTGTGCCCGGATAAGGAGGTATCGCTGCTGTTCTGCTTCACCGGCTACTATCCGCTGCTGAAGCCCCGACTGGACGCCCTCCGCAGCCGCCTTCTCTCCCTGACGCTGAAGCTTCTGTGGGCCACCGTCTCCATGGCGGCGCTGTACGCCCTGATCCTCTATGTATTCTGCCTGCCCGCCGTGGTGGAGGAGTTCGCAGCCACCGGCCGCTGGTTACTGGCCGCCACCATCGCCATGGGCGTCGCCCTGTTCTTCGTCTATGATGTGCTGCTGGGCCGTCTTATGGCCCGCTGGCCCGCCAAGGTCTGAGGGACAGCGCCGTCTCTTGTAACCTTTTCGCCCGCCGCCGGGCCTCTTTTTTCACAGAATATGGGAGTCAACGGTCGTTTCCACCGTAGGCTCCCTTTGCTTTTCCCGACACTTTCCCATCGATATGTCCCATTTCCGTCACAGTGCCTTGTGCATCCTGCCCAAAATTTCCGAGCGTTTTTTTACCATTCTGAAAATTTTGTTATCAATTTGTAATTTTTGTGTAGCTTTTTTGATAGAGTTGTGGTATGATATCTCTCGTAGTTTTCCAAAACCAACGCAGAAAGGATGGCAAAAAGCATATGTCCAGAAAATTTGCCTGTCTCTATCTGGCCGTTGCGCTGCTGGTGTCCAGCATCTGGATCGCCAGCGCCGATGAACGTGATACCATACAGCAGGAGGTGCAGTACAGCGCCGCTGTGGAGGCGCTGGATGCCGCCGGGCTCACCAGCCGCTCCAGCAATGTCCTGCCCAGCGGCGAGGGTCTGGCTCTGGCGCTGGAGTTGGGCCTGCCGGAGGAAGAGACCGTCTCCCTCTCCCAACTGCCCACCGAGGCCCTCAAGACCAGTCAGGCCCAGGAGGATGCCGCCCGCCGCAAGCAGGCGGACACCGCCGCAGCTGCCGCTGACGCCGCCGCCAAGGAGGCCACCCGTCAGAGCCTGCTAAGCGAGTACGACGGCGTGCAGCTCACCGAGGCCGTTCGGCTTCGCAGTGCTGCCGATAACGACACCGCCACCTCCCTCACCATCGACAGCGGCAAGGTGGCCCGCCTCAACGACTATCAGGACGGCTGGTACCAGGTCACCTTCGGCCAGTCCACCGGCTACATCCCCGCCGAGTATGCCCAGCCGGTCCACTATGCCGACTATGAGGGTACTTCTGCCACCAACACCGTGCGGGAGGAACTCATCGCCTACGCCTACACCTATCTGGGTACGCCCTATGTCTACGGCGGCTCCAGCTATTCCGGTACCGACTGCTCCGGCTTCACCATGGCTGTGTTCGCCAAGTTCGGCTACTCCCTGTCCCACGGGGCCAGCGACCAGTATTACACCGCCACCTCCGTCTCCTCCCGAGGAGCGGCAGGCCGGTGATCTGGTGTTTTTCGATACCTTCGGCGGCATCAGCCACGTGGGCATCTATTTGGGCGGCGGTCAGTTCATCCACGCCAGCTCCTCCGGCGGTGTGAAGGTCAACTCCCTTTACGAAAGCTACTACGCTGCCTGCTATCTGGGGGCCGGACGCATCCTCCCCTGAAGCGTCACATAGAGACATCTAAGAGAGCCGCCTGCGGGCGGCTCTCTTACTTTTTCTTTCGCCTCCGTATATTCGTATTTTTATTCATTTTCGCTGCATTTCCTTTGTGCAATTCGCTTCTTTCTTCCGCAATATTCAGTTCAAAAGCGGGCAGTTTGCATGATTCTCTCGTTTTTGTTGTAATTTTATTCATTTTGCACTTGACTTTTATTCATCTCCGTTGTATCATAACCACATCCTCCGGAACGCCCGGAGCCTTCCATCCACAAGGCCGCCTGCACAGGCGGCACAACGAATACAAAGTGAGGTATGAGAGATGAAAAAGTATTGGCCCTTCTGATGGCCGCCGCCATGATTCTGTCTCTGGCCGCCTGCGGCAACAAGGACCCCGACAGCAACGACGATAGCAACGACAAGAAAACCGCTCTGATCCTGGGGACCAGTGCCGACTACGCCCCCTTCGAATTCATGTATCCCGATGACAAGGGCGAACTGACCTACGCCGGCATCGACGTGTCCGTGGCTCAGTACATTGCCGACGACATGGGTCTTTCCCTTCAGGTGGAGAACATGGCCTTCGAGTACCTGCTGACCTCTCTGGGCAAGGGCGACTTCGACATGGTGCTGGCCGCCATGGAGGCCACCCCCGACCGTCTGGAGAACGCCGATTTCTCCGCCCCCTACTATAACGATATTCCCCCGGCCATTCTGGTGAAGGCTGACAAGGCCGACCAGTTCAAGACGCTGGCCGATTTCGCCGGCAAGTCCGTGGGCGCACAGGCTGCCACCACCAAGCTGGATATCATCGCCGACTCCATGCCCGGTGCCAACGCCGTGTCTCTCCAGTCTGTGCTGGATCTGATCAATGACCTGACCTACGACAAGGTGGATGCCATCGTGGTGGACGGCGGCGTGGCCCAGCAATATGCCGAATCCAACCCCGATCTGGTCATCGCCGGTGCCTCCAGCGAGCTGGGTGAGGCCTCCGCCTACTGCGTGGCCGTGGCCAAGGGCGATCCCAAGGGTCTGCTGCCCGGCATCAACGCCGCCATCGCTAAGCTTAACAGTGAGAACAAGCTTCAGAGCTCCATCGATGCCGCCAACGAGCTAGCCACCAAGGCCGTGGACCCCAACTGATCCGAAACTGCATCCGCCCGCTGCGCCCAGTGCACCGCACTGGGCGCAGCGCCGGGTATTCTTCCATCTGAAAGGAGATGACGCCCATGTGGTGGAGCGACCTGTTCATCAACATGAACCCTACCGATTTCTTCAACTTTTCCTTCCTGCCCAAATACGGCACCGCTTTCGTCCGTGGCATCAGAATATACCCTGTTGCTGGCCGTGGTGTCCGTGCTGCTGGCCATTCTCCCGGCATTGGGGCCGGCCCTCATGCGCCTGAGCCGGAAAAAGCCGGTGCGCTGGCTCTCCGGGGCCTACATCGCCGTGTTCCGCTCCACCCCCATGCTGGTGCAGCTGTCCATCATCTACTACGGCCTGTTCTACGCCATCTCCCTGCCCCGGCTGACCCTCTTCGGCTTCGTGGATATCAGCCGCTTCATCCCCGGCGTGGTGGCGCTGGCCCCTGAATAGTTCTGCCTATGTGGCGAAATTTTCCGTGCCGGTATTCTGGCCGTGGATAAGGGACAGGCGGAGGCCGCCCGCTCTCTGGGTCTCTCCCAATGGCAGAGTATGCGTCTGGTGAGTGCTGCCGCAGGCGGTGAAGAACGTCCTGCCTGCGCTGGCCAACGAGGTGGTCACCATGGTGAAGGAGTCTTCCATCTGCTCTGTGCTGGGCATGGCGGAGATGATGTTCGCCGCCAAGACCATCGCCGGCTCCACCGGCATCTCGCTGGCCCCCTACACGCTGGCGGCACTGGTATATTTCTGCATCAACTACCCGGCCTCCAAGGGCATTGAGGCCATTGAAAGGAGGGATGCGTCGTGGCGACAAGCAATAACGCACTCATCTCCGTCCGGCAGCTGACCAAGGAGTTTCGTCGTGGCGTGGTGGCGCTGGATCACTGCGATCTGGAGGTCCACCGGGGCGAGTTCGTGGCCATCATCGGGGCGTCCGGCTCCGGCAAATCCACCCTCCTGCGCTCCCTGAACCTGCTGGAGCAGCCTACCTCCGGCGCCATCTACTTCGACGGTGCGGATCTGGCGGACAAATCCGTGAACATCGACCTTCACCGTCAGAAAATGGGTATGGTGTTCCAGCACTTTAACCTCTTCCCCCATAAGACCGTGCTGCAAAAACATCACCATGGCCCCGGTGGCCCTGAAAAAAAAAAACACCGCAGGAGGCCCGGCAGCAGGCCATGGCACTCTTGGAGCGCATCGGCCTGGCAGATAAGGCCGACGAATACCCCAATATGCTCTCCGGCGGACAGAAGCAGCGCATCGCCATCGTCCGCTCCTTGGCCATGGAGCCGGAGGTGCTGCTGTTCGACGAACCCACCTCTGCGCTGGACCCGGAGATGGTGGGTGAGGTGCTGGACCTCATGCGCTCGCTGGCCGCCGACGGCATGACCATGGTGGTGGTGACCCACGAGATGGGCTTCGCCCGTGAGGTGGCCAGCCGGGTGGTGTTCATGGCCGACGGCCGAATTTTGGAGGAGGGCGCCCCCGCCGACCTCTTTGACCATCCCCAGGATCCCCGCCTGAAGGATTTTCTCAGCAAGGTGCTGTGACGTGCAAACGCCCGCTCCTCTGGTTTGCCAGAGCAGCGGGCGTTTGTCTGGTTCGCCCCCTTTTGCGGAAATTCACTTGTATTCCATTGCCTTTTTATATCCGACAGACGGCTTTCTTTTTTGTCTCCGACAGGTAACCTTCTGCCGGTAGTGGCTATTACGATTTATGCCTCCAACAGCCCACTTTTCCCAGTAGCCGGAAAAGTGGGCAAAAGAGCCGCCAGAAACCAATGGTTTCTGGACTTCCTTTACACGCAAGAGCCTCGTTTGTTATCAGCCGTAAAGGGAATCGGCTTAGCAACAGACCCGCTGCCGCTCCCGCTCTGGCGAAGAGTCGTGTGGGTCTACCGCCGAGAGCGGATTCCACGGTAGAACAGCAGACTCCTCAACTTTTCAATGCAGCGGCAGCGATAGTAGAAATACGTCGATTCTCTGCTTCGGCAGGTTTTAGGATGAAACTCTTGTACACCAAAAGAGGAAGTCTTGAAACCTTAGGTTGCAAGTGGCGTTCTTTCGTGCCTTTCTTTCGCTATTGAAAGAAAGGCACCCGTCGGAGACACAAAAGAAGAACGCCACCCGCCAAAGGCAGAACGCCCCCCAAACACGTCAAAAGGCCCGTTTCCCTCACAGGAAACGGGCCTTGCAGCAGCTTCTATTCAACTCTTGGTATGGATCTCCTCCCGGCACTTGGGGCAGGTAATGACGATCCGCCCCTTGCCACGGGGAACCCGGCACACTGTCCGGCACTTGGGGGCAGGCAATGTACGTGTGCTCCCGATCCCGCATCCGGGTCCGGGTCAGGCCGAAGGCATTCTTCACCGGCCAGCACACCTTGCTCATGAACCACGCATTCTCCGCCCGGCGCTTGGCCAGATTCCGGGAGAACATCCGCCACAGCGCCCACAGCACCATGGCCGTAGACAGGGTGGACAGGATCAGATACGGCACCTGATACCCCTTGATGAACAGACACACCACGTCGATGACAATGGCCGTCCAGATGGTGACCAGTCCCAGCCGATCTCCGCCGTTGCGGCCGTACATGAACCGGGCCATAGCGTTGCCGACCCGTTGGAAGAAACTCATACGCTTGCCTCTTTCCTCTGAAGAGATAACGTCCTCAGAAATTGACGATGCTATTTTAGCCGAAAAGTGAGGAAAGGTAAAGCCCTCTTGTGCAGAATTTACAGATTGGTCATGATTGCCCCGCCTTTCTTCCGCATTTCTCCGGGACAATCCGTTTTCTGCGTTGCAATCAATGACGGAAATTGATATAATAATAGAATATGAGCTATGCACAACGGGGGCCGGCAGAACGCTCCGCCGACCCCCTATCTGAAAAGCGGCAGCCGGACGCTGTGGGTGCGGCTGCGGCGGGGGCGTCCCTCCCGCCCGGCCCTGCGCCGCTTATGGTATCCTATGCCGCAGCGGAGCCAGCGGTTCCGCAGAAAGGACAGTCATCATGATCAAGATCGCCCCCTCCATCCTCTCCGCCGACTTCGCCCATCTGGGCCGTGACATCCAGCGCATCTCCGACGCCGACTATGTCCACGTGGACGTCATGGACGGCCTGTTCGTCCCCAATATCTCCATCGGCATCCCGGTGGTAAAGTGCATCCGCCCGGTGACGGATCTGCCGCTGGACGTCCACCTGATGATCGACCGTCCCGTGCGGTATGTGGAGCAGTTCTGCGATGCAGGCGGTGACCTCATCACCTGCCATGTGGAGGCGGACACGGAGGAGAATATTCACTCCGCTATCGTCAAAAATTCACGCCAAGGGCAAGAAGGCCGGTGTGGTGGTAAAGCCCAAGACCCCCTCCTCCGCCGTGCTGCCCTTTATCAATGAGGTGGAGCTGATTCTGGTCATGACCGTGGAGCCGGGCTTCGGTGGCCAGAAGTTCATGGCCGACATGATGCCCAAGGTGCAGGAGATCCGCCGCTACATCGACGCCATGAATCCCACCTGCGAGCTGGAGGTAGACGGCGGCGTGGACCCCGCCACCTGCAAGCTCTGCACCGCCAGCGGCGCCAACGTGCTGGTGGCCGGCTCCTCCGTCTATAAGGCAGAGGACATCCCCGCCCGCATCCGGGAGCTGCGTGGCTGATCCTCTGCATTTACGCAATATCTTCACTGAAAAGGACATTATATTATGGAATATTTCCCTGCGCCCCTTGAAAAACTGGTGGAGCAGTTCGCCCGTCTGCCGGGCATCGGCTCCAAGTCCGCCCAGCGTCTGGCCTTCCATGTGCTGAATCTGCCCATGGAGCAGGCGCAGGAATTTGCCAACGCCATCGTGGAGGCCAAGCAGAAGGTGACCCTCTGTCCCATCTGCCGCAACCTCACCGCCGGCGGCCCCTGCCCCATCTGTGCCAACCCCAAGCGGGACGAAAGTCTGCTGTGCGTAGTGGCGGATCCACGGGATGTCATCGCCATGGAGCGGGCCAGAGAGTTCCATGGCCGCTACCACGTCCTCCATGGTGTTCTGTCCCCCATGAACCATGTGGGCCCCGACGACCTCCAGATCAAGCCGCTGGTGGACCGGGTGGCGCAGGGCGGCATCCGGGAGGTCATCATGGCCACCAACCCCGACACCGAGGGCGAGACCACGGCCCTGTATCTGGCCCGGCTGCTGAAGCCCTTCGGCGTAAAGGTCACGCGTCTGGCCTACGGCATCCCCGTGGGCGGACATCTGAGTTTGCCGACGACGCCACTCACCCGTGCGCTGGAAGGGCGGCAGGAGCTATGAAACGACTGCTCTGCCTTCTGCTGGCCCCTATGCATGGTGCTGTCCCTCACCGCCTGCGGCGGAGAGCAGCCGGAGTCCGTCCAGCTTTTCGCCATGGACACGGTGATGGACCTCACCGCCTACGGTGAAAACGCAGCAGCCGCCCTGACGGACGCCAGCCGGGAGATACCGTCTGAGCGACTCCTGTCCCGCACCATCGACACCAGCGAGATTTCTCAGATCAACGCCGGCGGCGCCGTCACCGTCTCCGAGGAAACGGCCTCCCTGCTGGCTCAGGCCCAGACCTATACCGCTGCCACCGACGGCGCCTTCGATATCACCATCGCCCCGCTGGTCTCCCTATGGGGCATCACCACCGACAGCCCCCACATCCCCACCCAACAGGAGATCGATGTGTTGCTGCCACTGGTGGGGCCGGAGCATCTGCACCTGTCAGGGGACACCGTCACGCTGGACGACGGCTGCGCCATCGACCTGGGCGGCATCGCCAAGGGCTACGCCTCCGACCGGGTGGCTGCCATCTTCGCCCGGCACGGCATTACCTCCGGCACCATCAGCCTCGGCGGCAATGTCTACGTCTGCGGCTCCAAGCCCAACGGGCAGCCGTGGGTGGTGGCCATTCAGGACCCCCGCTCCGACGGCTACGCCGTCACCGTGGCCCTGACGGACTCGCTTCGCCGTCACCTCCGGCGGCTATCAGCGCTACTACACCGCCCCGGACGGCACGGTCTACCAGCACATTCTGGACCCCAAGACCGGCTATCCCGTGGAGAGTGACCTGCTGTCCGTCTCCATCCTATGTGACAACGGCACCATGGCCGACGCCTATTCCACCGCCCTCTATGTGATGGGCAGCGCTGGGGCGCAGGCCTTCTGGCGCACCCACGGTGGCTTCGAGATGATCCTGATCACCACCGCCGGACAGGTGCTGTACACCCCCGGTCTTTCCGAAAAAATCACTCCCACGGAGGGCAGCGGCTATGAATACGTATCCATCCACCCCTAAGCTCCGCCCCACCCTCTGGGACGGCGTGGTGGCAGCGCTGGTGGCGGCTCTGGCCATTGTGACGATCCTGTGCTTCTATGGCCGCCGCACCGGCGCACCTCAGGCCGTCACCATCACCCACCGGGGCGCCTTTGATCCAGACCATCCGCCTCACCGGCCTGACGGAGACAAAAACCGTCGCCATCGACGGCGACTACCATCTGGAAATTCAGGTGGACAGCGGCGGCGTCTGCGTTGTCCACAGCGACTGTCCGGGGCAGGACTGCGTCCACACCGGCCGCATCACCCGCTCCGGCCAGAGCATCGTCTGCCTGCCGGAGCAGGTGGTCATCCAGCTCACCGGCGGCACATCGGACGCCGACGTGGTGTTGGGATAGGGGGCGGCGCATGAAACATATCTCCACCCGACAGCTGGCTCTGTGCGCCGTGTTGACGGCGCTGGCACTGGGGCTCAGCACGCTGGAAAACCTCTTTCCCGTGACGCTGCTGATCCCCCTGCCCGGCGTGAAGCTGGGCCTTGCCAACATCGTCACCGTGTTCGCCCTGTATCAGCTGGGCGCTCTCCCGGCGCTGGCCATCCTCACGGCCCGGTGCCTGCTGGGCGGTCTCTTCGCCGGAAACGCCTCCGCCATGCTCTTCTCCTTGCTGGGGGCCTCACCGCCATGCTGGTGATGATCCTCCTGCGCCGCCTGAGATGCCTGTCTATCTACGGTGTCTCCATCGGCGGCGCCGCCGGCCATAACCTGGGCCAGATGGCGGCTGCCCTCATCACGCTGGGCAACACCGCCGTACTGGGCTACCTTCCCTTCCTGCTGGGCATCTCCCTGCTGACGGGAACCCTCACGGGCTTCGTCTCCTCTCTGCTGTTCCGGGCCATGGCCCATATCAAACTCTCGACAAAGGAGTAATCGACAATGGATAAAAAAGACGAGATCATCCTCCAGCAGCTGGAGGTCATCCGCACCATGACGGAGCGCAACCTCCGCAGCATGGGCGACGATTTCTGGGGTACTCCCTTCGAGGGTGTCCTGTCCCCCAAGTCCCTCCGCCCCCGCCCTCCGGCGGGAAGCCTGTGGGCAGCGCCGACGGCAAAATGCCCGCCCAGCCGTCCGATGGCAAGACCGCCGGCGGTCAGCCTGCCGCCAAGGCTGAGAAAACGGAGGTGGTGGAGCCCCTGCCCAAGGAGGACATGAAGGACCTGCAGGCGGAACTGGACAGCTACATCGGCCTTGCCACTGTCAAGGAGGAGGTCCGCAACCTCATCAACATGGCCTCCGTCTACAAGCTTTTTCTGCCGCCAGCACGACCTGCCCACCACGGATATGTCCCTGCACATGGTGTTCACCGGCAACCCCGGCACCGGCAAGACCATGATGGCCCGGATGATGGCCCGTATCTACCGGAGTCTGGACATCCTCTCCAAGGGCCAGCTGGTGGAGGTGGACCGCAGCGGTCTGGTTGCCGGATATGTGGGCCAGACCGCCATCAAGACCCAAAAGGTCATCCAGAAGGCGCTGGGCGGCGTGCTGTTCATCGACGAGGCATACGCCCTCAACGGTAAGAGCGAGAACGACTTCGGCCAGGAGGCCATCGACACGCTGCTGAAGGCCATGGAGGACCACCGGGACGACCTGGTGGTGATCGTCGCGGGCTACACCGATCTGATGGATCGGTTCATCCACTCCAATCCCGACTGAATCCCGCTTCAACCGTTTCCCTGCTCTTCGAGGACTACACCCCCGATGAGATGCTGGATATCTTCAAGATGCAGTGCAAAAAAGGGCTGCTATCAGTTGTCGGACGGCGTGGAGGAGCTGGTGCGGGACTACATCACCGAGGAAAACGGCGACCCGGAGACCTTCGGCAACGCCCGGGGCGTGCGGAACATCTTCGAGCACATTCTGGTGGCCCAGAATAACCGTCTGGCCGCCATGGAGACCGTCACCAAGGAGGACCTGATGACCCTTACACAGGATGACGTCCTCCACGCCAGAGGGGAAGCTGGACTGACAAAAAAATGCCGGAAAGCGTGAAAAACCTCTTGCATCCGGCTCCAAAAGAGCATATACTGTTAAGGTTGATGTAAAACTATACCCACGAAAGAAAGGGGTTTTTCCTTTGCAGAACGAAAAAAACTGAGAAACGTAGCCATCATCGCCCACGTGGACCACGGCAAGACCACCCTGGTGGACCAAATGCTGAAGCAGGGTGGCGTGTACCGGGAGAATCAGGAGACGGTGGAGCGTGTCATGGACTCCAACGATCTGGAGCGTGAGCGTGGCATCACCATTCTGGCCAAGAACACCGCCATCCAGTACGGCGACACCAAGATCAACATCGTGGATACGCCGGGCCATGCCGACTTCAGTGGTGAGGTAGAGCGGATCCTGAAAATGGTCAACGGCGTCCTTCTGCTGGTGGACGCCGCAGAAGGCCCCATGCCCCAGACCCGCTTTGTGCTGAGCCGTGCGCTGGGCTGGGCCACAAAGGGTCATCGTGGTGGTCAACGATGGGGGGATCATTCCGTCTGCATCAGCGGCCTGGTGGACATCACCATCGGGAGACCATCACCTCCTGAGCCAGCCCGAGGCCCCTGCCCTTTGCCAGGATCAGCGAGCCCCACCATCGAGATGACCTTCTCCGTCAACGACTCCCCCTTTGCCGGGCGTGAGGGGAAGTTCGTCACCTCCGCCAGCTGCGGGAGCGGCTGTTCCGTGAGACCCCTGAAGGATGTCTCCCTGCGGGTCACGGACAGGGGATAGCGCCACCGACGCCTTCAACGTGGCGGGCCGTGGCGAAATGCAGTCTGTCCATCCTCATCGAGACCATGCGCCGGGAGGGGGTATGAGTTCCAGGTCTCTCCCCCGTGTGCTGTATCAGACCATCGACGGCAAGAAGTGTGAGCCCATCGAGCGGCTGGTGGTGGATGTCCCCAGCGAGTCCGTGGGTGCCGTCATCGAGAAGCTGGGCGCCCGGAAGGGCGATTCTGCTGGAGATGACCCCTGTGGGCAGCCGCATGAAGCTGGAGTTTCTGATCCCCGCCCGCGGTCTGTTCGGCTACCGCAACGAGTTCCTGACGGATACCCGTGGCGAGGGGCATCATGGCCTCCGTGTTCGACAGCTACGCCCCTATAAGGGCGACCTGAACCGGCGCAACACCGGCTCTCTGGTGGCCTTCGAGACCGGCGGCGAGTCCGTCAGCTACGGTCTGTTCAATGCGCAGGACCGTGGCGCCCTGTTCATCGGCCCCGGCGTAAAGGTCTACGAGGGCATGGTGGTGGGTGTCAGTCCCAAGCAGGAGGACATCACCGTCAACGTCTGCAAGAAGAAGCAGATGACCAATATGCGGGGCTGCCGGCTCCCGACGATGCCCTGCGGCTGGTGCCGCCCCGCCGTCTGAGTCTGGAGCAGTGTCTGGAGTTTCTGGCCGACGACGAGCTGCTGGAGTCACACCGGAGAATCTCCGCATCCGCAAGACCATCCTCAACCACGAAAAAAGCGCATGAAGGCCTCCCCACGGCGGCAAGAAAAAGTAAACAGCATAAAAACAGCGAGGGCCGTTGGCCCCTCGCTGTTTGTCATCTGCCCCTTTACGGCTGCACCGCTGCACTCCCCGGCGGAGTTGGGTCATCTGGACGGTGGCCGGTGTGTTGTTCGGTGCCGTGATGACGGTGATGCGGCTGCTGAACCGAAAAAATACCCCCAAGGGGCTTTTAGCCAAAAAGGCCCGGGAGGTCTGTGACCTCCGGGCCTTTTGTTTTCCGACAGCTCCTCTTTACTTCTGAAGCTGTCCTTCAGAGAAACGCTGCGGTTGAACAATCAGATGCGAACTGGAAGGTGGGTGCGTTGACGCCGGTACGGTTCTCCCGGCGGTCGAACTCCTCTGCCACAGCGGCCATGCTGCGTTCCACCTTGCAGCCCCGCAGCACCATCAGGGAGTCGGGATTCAGGCAGTCCAGGAAATTCTTGTCCGGGCCGTCGGGCTGGGGGATCGGAGAACAGGTTGTCGTACAGCCGCACCTCGGCATCCAGACAGTTGTCGGCATCCACCCAGTGGAGAGTAGCGCCCCTTGACCTTGCGTCCGTCGGCGGGGTCGCCGCCCCGGCTGTTGGGGTCGTACTCGCACAGCACCTCCGTCACATGGCCGTTCTCGTCTTTGACACAGCCGGTGCAGCGGATGAGGTAGGCACCCTTCAGACGGCACTCCGGGCCGTCGGGGGTACAGGCGCTTATACTTGGGAATAGGCATCTCCAGAAAATCCTCCGTCTCGATCCACAGGTGGCGGCCGAAGGTGATCTCATGGGTACCCTGCTGCGTTGGGGTTGTTTTCGACCGAGACGGTCTCGCTCTGGCCCTCGGGGTAGTTGGTGACGGTGAGCCACCGGGTGCAGCACCGCCATGGTGCGCTGGGCCGTGGCGTTGAGATCCTCCCGCAGGCAGTGCTCCAGAAAGCCGAACTCCACGGTGTTGGAGGCGGCCTTGGCCACGCCGTTGCGCTCGGAGAAATTGCGGATGGAGCGGGGGGTGTAGCCCCGGCGGCGCAGACCGCAGAGGGTGGGCATACGGGGTCATCCCAACCGGAGACGAGTCCTCCTCCACCAGCGCGCGCAGCTTCCGCTTGCTCATGACGGTATAGTTGATGCCCAGGCGGGCAAACTCGATCTGCCGGGGCTTGTGATAGGGGATGGAGATTGCTCACCACCCAGTCGTACAGTGGCCGGTGGGACTCGAACTCCAGCGAGCACAGGCTGTGGGGTAATGCCCCTCAGGAAAGCATCCTGAATGGGGTGGGCAAAGTCGTACATGGGGTAGATGCACCACTTGGTACCCCTGCCGGTGGTGATTGATGAATCGGATGCGGTAGATGATGGGGTCACGGAGATTCAGATTGCCGCTGGCCAGATCGATCTTGGCCCGGAGGGTCATCTTTCCTTCCTCCACCTCGCCGTTCTTCATCTTCTCAAACAGCCGCAGGTTCTCCTCGATGGGCCGATCCCGATAGGGGGAGGTAGCGGGGATGCCGATGTCACCCCGGTTGGCCTTGAACTCCTCTGGCGTCAGCTCGCAGACGTAGGCCAGCCCCTTCTTGATGAGCTCCACGGCATACTCGTAGTACTTCTCGAAGTAGTCGGAGCCGTAGAAAAAAGCGGTCGCCCCAGTCAAAGCCCAGCCAATGGATATCCTGCTGGATGGCGTCCACGTACTCGGTGTCCTCCTTAGCGGGGTTGGTGTCATCCATGCGGAGGTTGCAGAGACCGCCGAACTTCTCGGCGGTGCCGAAGTCGATGCACAGGGCGTTTGCAGTGTCCGATGTGCGGATAGCCGTTGGGCTCCGGCGGAAACCGGGTGTGGACGGTCTGTCCCTGGAACTGACCACCCTCTGCGATGTCCTGGTCGATTAGGTTCAAAAATAAAGTTTCTGCTCTCCTCCGTCTCAGGGGCGGCGGTGTTTCGTTCCTCGGTCATTGTCTCACACTCCTTGTCACATTACAAAAATACGGCGGGATGACCCGCTAAAACAATGTAATATTATACCCACCGCCGTCGGAAAAAGCAAGCCCTTTTCCCGATTATCGGATGGATGTTGATTTACAATTATATTGCAAATAGGCAGCGGCTGCGCTGCGTGTTGCAAATTAACGAAAAGATCGAAGTCGGTAAGGAGTATGACGTGGAGTTTGACCAGCGTGGTTACGTTATCGGCTTTTCCTTTTTCCCGGTATGCTCCATCTCCACAACGACCTCGCAGCAGCCGTTCTTTCCTTTTTGTATTCTCTTTCGCAATTTCGATGCGCTCTTTGATACGCTCGATGACAACCTCTTTCGGGTCCGTCAAGCCTACCAGCTCCTGAATCCGCAGGGTCAGGAGGAGGCCGCCAAGCGCATAGAGGAATTGACCGAAATCCCAAAGTATAGGGAATCTCCCTCCGATAAGAAGTAACCCCCTCCCCTTGCATCTGCACAGGGGAGGTCTTTATGCTTTATGCACCTCCTCGACGCACCGGATGGCCTCCCGCAGCGCCTCGGCGTATTCATCCACCGGTCCCGCCGCCGGTGCTTCTCCGGCAATGGCGGCCTCCACGCTCTCGTGGTAGTGCAGCAGCGCCGTCAGAATGGAAATTGTCCGCTCTCCCCTCTGGCCGCTCCCGCCGCCTCGCTCTGTGGGAAGAAGCGCCTGTATCGGCACACCCAGCACCTCGGCAATCCTTGCCGCCAGCTCCACGGATATCCTCCGCTGTCCCAGCTCGTACCGGCTCATGGCCGCCGCCGTCAGGCCTACCTTCGCTCCCAGCTCCCCAGCTTCACCCCTTTCTTCCATCGAAGCTGCCGGATCCGCTCTCCAACGCTCATGTCCTCACCCCCTTTCAGTTCGTCCTTGCCCCCTCCCTTGCCGATGTGGTATGATGTCGTCAAAGGGAGGTATTTTTCATGCGAAAACGGTATCTGATTCCCATTTTCGCCTGCATCCTGCTTTTTGTCCTGTTGCACGGTCGCCCTTTGCCCACCCCGGAGACACAGACGCCAACGGCGGCCACTATGACCACTCCACCGGGGAATATCACTATCACCATGGCTACCCAGTCCATCAGCACACCGACGGAAATGCCCTTACGACTTCGATGATCGAACCAGCTGGAACAGCGGCAGTCCAGGCAATTCAGCAGGTTCGGACAGCACGCCCGCTTTTCTATCCGATGTGGGGGCAGTCCGCTCATAATCTTTTATTTCATATGTCTCACCGCTTCAGTCATCTCCGGCATTATGTGTCTTCCCTTCGTTGACAACTACTCCAAAACGCACAGTAGATTCAATTATCGCTTTGGCATAACGCCAAAAGTACGCCGCCATCATCGGTGTCGTTGCTTTTGCGAACCTCGTTTCCGTTGTCGGCCTTTCCTATGTGCTCTTTGTGAGTTGCGGCGGCTTGTGTCTGCTTGTCCTCGCCACAAATTGTGTGTTCTGGGGAATATGTGCGTATTTGCGGTATCATCCTGTCCGTAATCACCCCGGAAATGCCAAGAAAATTGCAGGCTGGGCAATTTCAATCGCAAGTATTCTCTATTCGTGCTTTACGGAATTTGAATTTATATTCTCGATCCTCGCCTGCTGTATCTTTTTCTTATGCCGCAGTTAAGCTCCCCACGGAATTTCTCTGCGTTCGCCGCCTGCGCAATCAGCCAAAACCCAAGCCAAAACCCACACCGCCGAAGCCGCTTCCGACTCCGGAAGTGAAGTCCATTCCCCGCCCTGCGTTGCAGCACAAGGCGGAGAATAAACCTCTGAAGGTTGCGCCGGAGCTATCCTCCGCGCCCGGTCCCAAAACCGCCTATTAAAATCAGGCCGGACCCGAAACCGCCCTCCAAGCTCAACCCGGCCAGCACCTGCCCCTATTACCATGACGGGCAAGTGATTACGCTCTATGCTGTAGAATCCTCCTACATATCCCATGTTGGCTATCTGCCCTTCCGGGATCAGCTTTTCGTCCGCACGAAGTCCGGCCGGGTCTATACTTACAACAACATCCGCCCGGAACTGTATTTGGAATTTATACACGCAGACTCTGTCGGGGAGTTCTACAACCAGCGCATCAAACGCAATCACAAGCAGTAGCAGGTGCCCGGCAGGTGTGTTGCGCCACACCTTAGTTGTACATTACCGCACTTAATGCGTACTGTCAATCATTATTTTACTCCTCAAGTGTGAAAATTCTTGACAGATGTTATATTCCGTGGTTTAATGATGACAAGGAGGTGAATTATGAGCGAAATCAATACCCGCATTGCGGAGGTGATCCGGGCCAGCGGACTTACAAAACGGCATTCGCCGAAAGGATTAACGTTTCGCAGCAGCACATTTCCGTCTCGCAAAGGACGGAACACCCAGCGACCGCACCATCGTGGACATCTGCCGGGAGTTCGGCGTCAACGAGCGCTGGCTTCGCACCGGTGAGGGTGAGATGCTGATGCACCTATCCCGTGAGGAGGAGATCATGCGCTTCGCCGCCACGGTGATCCGGGACCCCTCCAGCGAGTTCCAGCGGCGCTTTGTCTCCGTCCTGGCCCGCCTCACCCCGGAGCAATGGCAGCTCATGGAAGAGATGGCCCGTAAGCTGCTTCAGGAGCAGGCCAAAGAGTCCCCACCGACGCAAAATAAGAGAGCGGCGACCTCCCGGTCTCCGCTCTCTTGCTTCAAATGTGTGTAAAAATATTTGTTTTTTCCCTATTGACAAATATAATTATATGCGTTATTATATCATTGTCAGGAGGAAATACTTATGAAGAGCTACTCGTCAAGGGAGGTTATTCAACTGCTGAAGGCGGATGGCTGGTTCGAGGTCAATGTAGTGGGCAGCCACCACCAGTTCAAGCACCCCACCAAAAAGGGCCGTGTTACTGTTAAGCACCCCGACAAGGACATCCCCCGTAAAACCCTCGCCAGCATTGAACGACAGTCTGCTTACTGTTCCGGTAACCCAGACCTCCTGACTTACTCGAATAGGAGGTCATTTTATGAAACAGGTCGAACGCTATTTCTATCCCGCTGTCTTTAGCTATGCTCCGGATCAGGAGATCGCCGTCACCTTCCCTGATTTGGATGTTGCCACCAGCGGCACCGACGATACGGATGCGCTGCTGTCTGCACGGGAGCTGCTGGGCTGCGTCCTCTGCGGACTGGAGGAGGACGGCGAGGATATCCCCCCCCCCTCTGGCCGATGTAAAGCTGGAGGACGGCGAACAGGCCGTCCTTGTGGATGTGTATATGCCCTCCGTCCGCTTGGCACGGGTCAACCGCAGCGTCAACCGCACCGTCACCCTCCCCCGCTTGGCTTAATGCCGCGCTGCGCTGGAGCGGAATGTAAACTTTTCTCAGGTGCTGCAAGATGCCCTGCGTACCCAGCTGCACCTCGGATAAGGCAAAAGAGGTAATCGCATGAAACTTGTATATCCGTTATCTTTACGGAGGACCCGGCAGGCGGCTATATGGCCTACGTGCCGGATCACGGATCAATACCCAAGGCGAAGATTTGGCGGAAGCCATTGCCATGGCCCGTGATGCTATGGGCCTGGTGGGGATCGATATGGAGGACGATGGAAAGCCCTTCCCCGCCCCCAGTCAGCACGTGGATTGTCCCGCCGGCGGCATTGTGTCACTGGTAGATGTGGACCTTGTCGCCTACCGCAGCAGTTGAATGTCTGAGCACAGCAAAGAGAGCGGAGACCGCCCGGTCTCCCGCTCTCTTGCTTGTCATCCGTTAAATATGCAGCTCCGCTTTCAGTGCATTTTTGCAGGATCATGGAAAAATTGACCCCCCCTGTCTTTCCGCCATAGTGTTCAGCCACGCCGGAATGGTCAGAGTCTTTTCACCGCTCGGGTTGTCAAAACTTCCGATATTCGATGGTGTCGCAGCGGATTAGCGTCACCAACTGGTTTTCGGCGCAGACGATACTCCCGCCCATCGGAGGGCTCCGGCGGGCGGCTCCGCCCTCCTCCCATGTCGTACAGTATCAGGCAAAGCGCATCCGCCGCCATTTCAATTCCCTCCTCCAGCGTTTCCGCCGAGGTGGCGCAGTCCGGCAAATCCGGGAAGGTGATGGAATAGCCCCCCTCCGCCTCATGTGTAAAAACTGCCGGATACACATATTTGGCCATAATGTTCCTCCCCTAATCTTGTGGTTTTTGTTCTCGTTGCTCTTGCTTCTGTTTCTATGTATTATGCCCCGGAAGGGCGGGGCCTTTACAGCCCCGCACTCTTCCGAATGGACTTGAGCGTTCCAGCTGGGACTTCTTCTCTCATGTGCCGTGGCACTGAAAATTGTCTCCCGGTAATCGGACTATACCATATGTCGTGCTGCTTTCCGTGTCGGAGTATGTAGCAACCTGCCGCCCGAAGCTCTTTTGTCAGCTCGGCATATCGCACTGTCTCACCTCCTTTCTGTTATGTATTATAGCACGTATTCGCACGTATGTCAATAGTTTCTTACGTATTTATACGTATTTTTTTCAAAAAGAAAAGGGGCGGTCCCGCCGCCCCTCTCTTGCCAGAATCCCAAGCGTTTGGGATTCTGGCGCCGCCCTCACACTATGTACAGCGCCGCCGTGTAAAGGACCCGTAGCTGCTCCTCCGTGGCCAATTCCAGCAACCGGAGGATCTGTTCCATCCACATCTGTCTATTGTCCATAATAGTCCTCGCTCCATAACTCCTCGACGGTGGTGTGCAGTGCCTTGGCAATGCGGATAGCCGTTACCACGTTCGGCAGTCTCTCCCCCCTCTCTATCTCTCCGATGGTGGTTTTCCCGACGCCTACCAGCGCCGCCAGCTGGCGCTGTGAGAGCTCCAATCGCTCTCGCTCCCTTTTGATTGTTTTCCTCATTCCGCCGCCATTGTAGCACATATTGGGCGTTGTGTCCCATTTTGGCCGGGATTCAGTCCAAAATATCGTGATATACTACACCCGTCCCGCCGCCGGAGCCCTTGACACCATGCCCGGAGCTGCCCTATAGTGTAAGTATCTCCCCGGCATCGGCAAATATGCACCGTGCCGGGCATGAAAAAAGCCGCCCCGGTCGAACACCGGAACGGCTGAAATGATAGAAGGAGGAACGCCTATGGTCTGCCGCAAATGCCGCACCGCCCTGCCGGACGGCTCAAGTATTGCCTGTCCTGTGGGGCCAAGCAGGATATCACCCGCCGCCCCCGGAGCCGTGGCAATGGCACCGGCAGCGTCTACCAGCTGCCCAGCAAGACATGGATCGCCGTGCGGATCTGCGGCTGGTATACCGCCGAGGACGGCAGCATCCACCGCAAGACTCGCTCCAAGTCCGGCTTCCGCACCAAAAAGGAGGCGCTGGAGTATCTGCCGCTGCTGGCCGTCACTCCGGCACAGGAGCGCAGTCGCACATCACCTACAAAGAGTTGGCCGACAAGTGGTATCCCACCCACCGGGCCGGTGAGTCCACCCTCGGCTGTTACCGTGCCGCCATCAAGCACTTCCGCCCCCTCTGGAGCGCTCAGCTGGCCGACATCGACGTGGACGACCTGCAGGAGTGCATGGATGACTGCCCGCCGGGAAGCGCACCAGGGAGAACATGAAGGCCCTCTGCGGCCTGCTCTACAAGTACGCCATCCCCCGGCATCTGGCCACCCTGAATCTGGGGGGAATATCTCATCGTGGGCGGCGGCGTGTCGAGGAGAAGCGTGCGCTTCCCATGGAGGCCGTGCAGGCCCTCCAGCAGGCCAGGGCGTCTATCCCCCTACGGGGAGTACATCGTGGCCCAGTGTTATCTCGGCTTCCGGCCCTCGGGCTGCTGGCGCTGGATATCGAGGACTACGACCCCCCCGACTGCGGAGCTTTGTTGGCGGCGCTAAGACGGAGGCGGGCCGCAGCCGTATCGTCACGATCTCGCCCAAGATCCAGCCCATCATTGACCGGCTGGTGGCCGGCCGGACCTCCGGGCCTGTGTTTGTCAGCGCCTCCGGCGGACGCCTGAGTCTCGAGACTACCGGACAGCATTTACGCCGCTCTGGACACCATCGGCTTTGACAATCCCATGGAGGAGAGCAACGGCGTCGTCCGCCATCGCTACACGCCCCACAGCTGCCGCCATACCTTTGCCACGCTGCTTAAGGACGTGCCGGCTCCCGACAAGGACAAGCTGCGTCTCATCGGCCATACCTCCGCCGAAATGCTCCGGCACTATCAGGACGTGGATGTGGATAGTCTCCGCCGCATCACCGACGCTTTGTAGCCGTTTCGGGTATTGGTAGTAGATTGGTAGTAGCGCAAGTTTTAGGAAAATAATATCCTTCAAAAAGTTATAAAAACAGGGTATTTTCATCGAAAATACCCTGTTTTGGTGGAGATAAGCGGGATCGAACCGCTGACCTCTTGAATGCCATTCAAGCGCTCTCCCGAGTGATCGGTTAAGCACCCCCACAGGCATCTGGGGCCATATCTCCATCAGAATCCACCCACACGCATTTCTGCGATTATTTTAGCGTGTTTTGGAACTGTTGTCAATTAGAGAGGCTGAATGAGCGCACTGTCAGGCAGTGCTTTTTCATGAAACAATGTCCTGTGCTGCATACTCAACTTCTGTTTCCAATCCGAGTTCGAACTGTGCGAAGCTCATGTTGAAACTCGATGTGCAGTCGATAATCGGAGTACACATCCACTCTCTTGATGATGTATCCTGCGATCATCTTCTTCACATCCATGTCGCTGCCATCGAACATCTCGGACCATTCCATGATGCGGCGGTAATCCGCTTTGATGGCTTCGATGCGCTGATTGCTTTTCTCGACTTCCTCATTGAGTTCAGTCAATTGAGCATTGGCAACCAGCATCCTGGTACGGGCATTGACGCACTCTCACCCTGCACGGCTTTTGATGATCTCCAGCTTCAGTGATTCATATTCCTTGGCAGCCTTAGCCAGACTTCTGCTTTGGCGTCCGCAAGGCGCTTCTTGAGACTGACCATGGCACTGCGGTGGGTACGGGAGATGCTCTCGTTCTCCTCTACAGACCGCATCCGATCAAATACCTGATGGAGAATGTCGGTGACCATCTTGTCCAGAATGTGCATGGTGTAGCCAGTCTGCCCATCGCAGTTACTGCGCTTGCGGGTCTTGTTGTAGCACACATAGCGGATGCGCTTGCGGCCAACCTTTTCACCGGCAGCGTTGATCCGAGTTGTCCCATTGGTGGTCAGCGTCAGACGCCCGCCGCAGTGTCCGCAGAACACATTGCCGGACAGTAGGGATTGCCCCCTGGTGTTGCGGGGCATGGTTCGCAGCGCATTGCACTCATTGGCTCGTTCAGCCATGGGCTTTTGCGCGAGCTCGAAGTTCTCCGGTGAGATAATCTGCAAATCAGGGAATGCTTTTGGACTGTGTACTGCCGCTCCGAAGCACGCCAGTGTACATGATATTATGCAGAATGTGACCGACGGTAGCTTCATGCCAGTTCTTCCCGTCACGGGTCTTGATGCCCATCTCAGACAGGAAGTTGGCAATTTTAAATCTGCCGTAACCGGAGCCGACGCACAGGTCGAACATCATGCGCACGACCTTTGCCTCATCAGGATTGATCTCCAGTTTGAAGACCTCATGCTTGCGCTTGTTGTATGTGCCGCTGGGTACCAGGTCATAGCCGTAAGGGGCGGAACCGCCACGGAAGCGGCCTTCCTGTACCATCTGCCCGAGGGCAGCCTTTGGTACGCATGGAGGTTTTCTGACTCTCACCGTCTGCCTGCCAGAAGCGGATGTAGTTGGTGAGACGGTCGACATGCGTGTCGATTCGCTGTTCACCTTCGTTGACGCTCCAGACCTGAATGCCGTGGTTGATGAGCCATTCGACCACGAGCGTTTCTTCGGCTCGTCTGCCAATACGGTCGAACATGAACACCAGCAGAATATCGAATTTGCCCTGTTCGGCATATTCCTTGATGAGTTGAATTTTATCACGGTCATTGGCGCTGACCTTGAAGCCTGACACGCCGTTTTCCTGTTCCTCGTACACGATGGTCCAGCCCATCCGCTCTGCGAACTCACGGCAGGCTTTTTCTCTGCACGGGGATATCAGCTTGATTCTGGTCATCGTGGTCGACCTGCTTGGTGGTGGAGACGCGGTACAGACAGCATACTCTGTTCTGGATGCTGAGTACATTTTGATAAGAACAACAAACTCTTTCAGCCATAATGTATCCTTCCTCTCAATGAATGATTTAGAAATGTGAGAGGTTCAGATACACCTTTTCATGTGTTCACTTTTCAAAGTACACGGCATTTTGCCACCTTGATTATCTCACATTTCAGGTTGAATAGCTATCAAAACCTCGAAATATAAGCAACAAAGAAACGGCCTCCGATCCGGTAAAATCGCGCTTGAGCAAAAGACTTTTTGCCCAAGCGCCAGCTTGCCGAGAATAGAAAGCAGGCCGCAGCTTTAAACTGCAGCCTGCTCGTAATGACAAAAAAATTTTATTTTTCCTGCTCTAACCGATGGAGTTCTGCGCGGGCTTTTTCAAGTTCTTCTTCCAATTCAGCAATGCGCTTCTGATCTCGACGAAATATCTCACGATTTATTTCGTCCGATTTCTGATATATCATAACCATGAGCATCAGAGCCGGACGCACATCCTCGTCAGGGATTTTGACGACAGCTGCGCCAACAGCCTCTTGACCGCGATTCTTTACCAACTGCTCCAAATCATCTCTGGTAACCATTTTTGTTTTTTCCTCCGCAGTTTCTCAATTCCACTTCTCGGTGTGCTTCTGACGCCCAGATATTCCTTTGATTCTTGCTCATCGGCAGGCCGCACTCGCTTTTTGCCGCAATCCGGGCATTGGTCACATCCAGTTTCCGCTTCGAAGGTATAGTGGCAGGCGTCACAGGTATAGATTTCTTTGCTCATCGTACTTCTCCTGTGGTATGACGGACTGCAATATATTTCTGATTCCGGCTATTGGGCTTATCAGGAACTGTCAACTGGAGTTCTCCTGTCTCCAACATCGGCTTCAGATATGCTTTCAGAAAATGTGCTTTGTTTTTCATTCCGCAGGCTTGCATCAACTGTTCGCGCTGTCTGAGGGGCATTGAGGCACAGAGAAACAATCTTACTCCGAATATCTTTATCTGGAGGTTGACTGGTATGGTAACCGGAGTGGTATCCGTTCCAGTCGTGTCAAAATTCTCGTCGGACCGATAGAAAACAACCACGAATCCGGACTTCAAAACCCTCAAATTTATATTTGCATCCAGCAGCGTCACACGCATCAGCAATACGCTTCAGTCCAGTACCAAAGCTCTCAACATTTAGGGGCGCTCTCGACCAGAGATGAAGTCCTCCGGCTCATAGCCTGCCGGAAAAGTACCGGGGTTATAAATCTCAACTTTCAGGTCCTTGTATATGGAAAACCTCGTTGTTCTGTCCGGTTCCGTATTCCTTGTGGCAAAACGAATTGATCAGCGCTTCACGGACGGCATCCACAGGAATTTCTGGGATTTCTTTGCGTTGCAAAGATCCAAACTCTACCCGCCAGCGGATATTTTTTTTGAAAATATACTTTTTCGGCACGGTCAACGAGTTCGAAGATCGTTCCATGCTCACGCTGAATATCCAAAATGTGAGCCGCTCCGTTCCGGCGAATACCGCCATTTGCAGGTCATTGTAAGGTGTCTCACCGAACAGGACCATGCCTGCGTTCAGCAGGTAGCTTCCCGCAGTCAAGCTCAACTTACCCAGCACCGTATCCCTGTCGGAATAATCCGCTGATTCTGCCGAACTCTTGACCGCGGTGGATATACTCTTTGAGAGAGTTCTCGTCCACCGAGCTTGTCAAACACTCAGAAACTTTGCGTTCCCATACACCTTCGTTTGCTTTTGCCGCTCCATAATGTAGTCGGTCAATTCTGCTGGGACATTACCTTATCTTCATCCGCGACACGGATTCTGGCCACATTATAGGCAAAGTATGGTGTGTTGTGCCCTTCAAAGCTGACATGGATACAATCCTTATCATCAATATGGACTACTGCAATTTCCGGGTAAATTCTCGGCTCGATATGGTTTGCAATCTCCTGACTGATATCCCGTAGGGGTCTTTTCTTTGCTGTCCAATAGGCGTCCCATCTGGTTTTATCCCGAAATAGAGTTCGCCTTTTCTGATGTTTGTTCAGGATGGCAAATTGATACGACGCCTTCCTTCAGTTCTCCAGTAGTCTTTTTAAATTCTAAGGTTTCGGTTTCGTGTCCGAGATTCAATTTTGCTCACCCCTCTCAACACTTTTCAATGTGTCAAATGCAAAAAGCGATATTCCTTGGATTTGCCCAAAAGTCCCAATCACAAACAGTGTCATTTTATTCGGCTCAGTTCTTCCGTTCTCCCAGCGATTGACGGTCGCAACACTTATATTCAGCTGTTCCGCAAGTTCCTTCTGCGAAATGCGCAGTTCACTGCGAAGCTGAATAATAGAGTCTGCAAAAGTCACTGGTCATCACGCCCCTTTTGCATAGTATAACACATGATAAGCGTTTTTACAACGAAGAGAAGCATTTCCGAACCACTCTTTTATGCAGGCTGTTCCTCACTGCACAGCCCGTTCTTTCGGATATATGCGTCCAGCAGGGTGTTGCGTACCAGAGCAGAGAGGGGTCGGATTGGCCTCCTGAGCAAAGCTGATCGTTACCTTATGACCCTCAATGGTCATCTGGATCTGCCTGGTGTTTTTCTTCTCTGTGCTCTGATTTACCATAGTCGCTTCCTCGCTTTCTTTTGTTGTCAGGTAGTATATCCTTAATCCCAATGCTGATCTCCAAGGCAGCATTCACTTCCTGCATCTTGCCTTTTCCTACAGTTCCCGCATACCCAAGCAGGCGCTGCTTGTCTAATGTCCGAAGCTGTTCCAGCATGATCGTGGATTCATTGTGTAATCCGCATTGTCGCCCATTCAGGTTTACATGGGTCGGTAATCGGTGATGCTTTATGCGGCTGGTAATCGCCGCCACGATGACCGTGGGACTATGACGATTGCCTATGTCATTCTGAATAATCAGCACCGGTCGGACGCCTCCCCTGCTCGGAGCCGCGCACCGGTTCAAGATCCGCATAGAATATGTCTCCGCGGTATGCGGAGTGGATGTTGTCATTATCCATAGTAGCTTCCGTTTTTCTCCTGCTACAAACTAAGTAAAGGAATCCGCGCAGGCCATAGCGCACAGCTTTGGTCTGCGCGGTATATATTTTCCTTTGCCTGTACTTGACACTACTTCCCCAGGCGGGGCGGCAACTTGAACTGTGCTGGCGCACATCACGGGAGTTTCACCCCTCCGAGGATCTCTCGAAGCTGCGTACAGGAGTATCATTGTGGGCTGACGGGATCATGGCGGGGACAGCTTGCCAAGGCTGCCTTGGCCTGAGTGGGTATCGCTCTGCACCTTACTTGGCCGTCCTTTGATGCGGAGCTGCTCCGCACAGGTGGTCATCGCGCACTCGGCCTGACGCTGGCTCCGTCAGCTAATGTATTCAAGTTGCCGGATATGACCGCCTGAGACGGTGTTTATCAAGGTTCATAGCAGGGAGAAAAATTATCCCTTCACCTATCGCGGGGAAAAAGGAGGGTTTCACACCCTGTTTTTCAAAAAAATTTTTTCAATTTCTTTTTTTTGAAGCGATTGACTTTGAGACATTCTGTTGTGCTATGCCTTCAAATGATGCAATCTCTGCCGCTGTTACTCCATTTATGCAATAGAGCCAGAGCCTCGTTCGCTGGCGTTCGGTCAATTTAGTTCCCATTCCTTCCAGTAAAAGATTCTCCAGAAGATGTCTTTCGGATAGGTCAATTTCTGTGATGTAACCTTCCTCGGCGGACGGAACCGCAATTACTTCCTCAGCCAAGCTCTCCAGCGGGAGCGTGCCATCATAGTACAGGTGGTCAACTTTTTTCTTCTCCGTGATAATCCATATCGGATATCTTTTTTCCAGCGCAGGAACTCCTCCTCGTTGGAAAAGTCATCACGGGTCAGGCGAATCAAATTACCATGAGCATCCGTATAGACGATGGCGTTGGGATCTTTCTTATTGAGAGCGTAGATGCTCTTTCGATTGAACATATTGTTCCTCCGTTTTTTCAAGATTTGGTGGCGAATCAAATCTCGAAAACGGAGGGCCACGGCAGCGCGGCAAAAGTGCCCCGAAATGCAAAAAAGCTCCCGGAGCACAATGGCTCCGGGAGCAGGACGCAATATTAGAATGATAGACGGTTCGCGGCGCAGGAGGGCCGTACAGATCCGTGCACAAGGGGCGCAAACCGGCCTTGTGGTGACCAACGGCGTAATATCGTCTTCTGCACAGCAAAAAAAATCACCCGCCCGCATCATCTATCGGACGCATCCGATAACCAATGATAACGGGCGGGCAACCTCAGCCGTGACCTGCTGGACAACCTCCTGTATGACTTTTCTATGACCTCAGCTGCAACCTACTGGGCAGCCTCATGTACGACCTCTTCCGCAACCTCTGGAGCAACCTACTGCGTAACCTCTGCTACAACCTCAGCTGCAACCTCCGGAACAACCTCAAGTTGCTCTCATTTTATGTTCAAATACTTCTTGATGACCTCGGCATGCTCTAACGCCAGATAGGGCTTCGCCGCCGTGTAGTATGTCTGTGCCATAGAGAGATTTCCCTGAAATCCCATGGCGAGGATCGCATACATGTTCAGTTCGCTGTCCTTCGGGTCGAAGCGCAGAGCATCAATAGCCGTCTTTTGCGCCAGGATATAATCCTTGCACTCCATCTTCAGCCGGACATATCCCTTGGTGATCTGCAGGTACAACGACTGATAGTACATGGACAGCTGCATCAGCCACAGTTCATGTTCACATCTTGGGAGCAACTGTCCTTTATACATATCGACTGCGCTGTGGTAGAGGGAATGCCGCATATCCGGGTTTTCTTCTGTTTTCAACTGAATGCAGGCATCCTCAAAGCGGTCGAAATCCGTATGGATATTGAAGTTGGGATTGATCTGGAATGTACCATTCTTCCCGATGACCAGCTTATCGAGCCCGATGACGGAAAGAGTACGCCGCAGGCGGTAAACGATATTATTGACGACCTTATATGGCGAATCGAGTTCGTCGTATGGACAGATGATCTCTGCCAGTGTGTCAACAGTGGAATTCTTTTTGTGGTTCAGAATGAGATATGCCAGAAGCAGGTAGCACTGGTCCGCTTTAATATCTTCTCCGGTCAATGTCCCTTTGGAGCTGATGATCTCCATGCCACCAAAGAAATTAATATGGATGTCCTCCGGATTGTACTTTGAGGCTTTTGTTGCAGCCAATAGAGACTGCTGCTGTTTGATTTCGTTGAGCTCCACAACCACTGCATAGGAGGCGATGAATAGGAAAACCGGGTCATCCGTGTAGCGAGTCGGGTCGTCCACGGCAATGAATCCCTGATTAATCCGCTTGGAGAATGGTGCCGCCAGCAGTGTAGTCACCCCATATTCCCGAAAGAAGGCTGCTTCATCTGGATAGACGTTCTCTAATCTTTGCAAGTCAGAAATCACGACCGGTTTATTGGCCCGAAGTGCTTTCCTCCATCTCGGGAACTTCTCCATGGGCAGGCACTGGAGCATATCTCTCTGCGCCGACACACCATCTTTGCACCATTCATAGGTAATAACGCCGATTCCAAGATCCCAGTCAGCTTCCACCACAGAGGCTCTTGATGCGCCATAAAACTCAGCTGCACCTTTCAGAAGGCCACTGATGATAGTTTCTGAATCCTCGGTGTTTCGCAGACTGGCCTCCAACACGCTCATTCCACGATGAAATGCACTGCATTCAACAAGCGGGTGGTTTCCTGCATGATTTCGTTGCTCATGGATACGCCTCCTTTGATTTGTAAAAAAAAATACAGAGACTGTCCAATGTAACTCGGGCAGTCTCTGCTGTGAGCCGCACAGTATGGCTGAGCGGTTATGTACTATACGATTGTCTTGATGAATGCGGCAAGCGCCTCGCGCTGATCCTCCTTGAGAGCCGCAACACTATTATCTAATTCACTCTTGGCGTTAGGTGAATTTGCCGTATCGTTCTCCGTAAGGAACTGCGCCAGTGTGATTCCGCAAGCGTCACAAATCGCATTTACCGTTGGTAGGGACGGTTGGTTATTTCTCTTGAAGATATTGCTGATCGTTGTCTGCGACAGGCCAGATTCCTGCGCTAATCGATAAATAGTCCATCCACGCTCGGCCATCAGCTGCCGGATTCGGTTTTGTGCATTGAACATATATACCACCTACTATGTTATTAGTTTACACCTCATTTGATTATCCTTGTAGAACTCATCAGTATGGTATATGGCAATCAAATGATGTGTACTTTGTGGTGATATACTATGCAATTCCGGCGTATTACCCAGAGTTAGAACTGCAAATTGTTTTTCTCTCAGGCTTCAATGCAAATCACCTCTATAAAGCAAAATCCCGCAAGGCATGGATTATACACCGATGCCTTGCGGTTTCTCTGTACTTACAAATGTGTTATTTCAGGGAATGGTCACTCACGAGTCAGCCGACGAATATTGCCGATGATGAGCATTAAGTCATCGTCATTCAGCTTTCGCAATTCTTCAATGGCCGTTTGCAGGAGTGCAGGATTTTCTTCGGATTCATCGAAAAATTGGCTTGGTGTAATATCAAAATAGTTACAGATTTGAAGAAACTCTGCCATAGGCGGCAACGATTTGCCAGAGGATATGTTATAAACATAGCTTCTGCTATGCCCGAGATCATAACTCATTTGATATTCAGAGACACCCTTTTTTAATCTCAGCTGAGTAATTCGATCACGCACGAATTGTGTGTCCATATGATATTCACCACCTATCTTATAATTATTTTAGGTGATGACCGAAGAAAAATAACCCACGATTTTACGCCGTTTGCCTTGAAAAACATACAGGAGTTTATGCTATAATACAGAAAATTATGTTTTTTGCTCTGCAATTCAAGCCATATATCGAATTGTGCTTGTTTATAGCGTATCAAAAATGTTTTAACCCGCATTGCATTGCAACAAAAAACGAGTGCCATGGGCACTCGTTCAGGCGTCGCTTCTTTTCGTGAAGTATCTAACTTGAGGACACAAAATCCGACAAGATTCGATTAATATTATTCTACAAAATGTTGTCGGATTTGTCAATATGCCGCGCTCTGATTGCCAGAAAAACTCCCATTATTTTGGCAGAAGGAGGTCAGACGCTCCTGAATCCGTGTATTCGTTGCGATGTCTACTCTCAAAGCCGTCATAGTAGCCGTCAGCAAGGATCAATGAGAGGAGTGTTTTTCTGTGTCCAAAAGAGGCGAGAATATTTACAAGCGAAAAGATGGCCGTTGGGAAGGCCGGTACATCAAGGAGCGTTCTGCTGACGGGAAGGCGAGATACGCATATGTTTATGGGAAAAGCTATGCCGATGCGAAGCAAAAGCTGCTGGACAGACGGATTACCCAAGCGCAAAACATCGACTGCTCTCCCAGCCATACAAAGTACGGGGATATTCTTCGCAACTGGATTGCCATGTCCCGCATTCATATAAAAGAGTCGACTTATTCCCGATACGTCCATCTTGCAAATGCCCACATTCTACCTTACTTAGAAGAACTGCCGACGAGCAAGCTGACTACCCAGACGGTCGAAAAACACATCTCTTTCCTTTTGAACAAGGGGCGTGTCGATAAAAAAGGTGGTTTGGCGCCCAAGACCGTTTCGGATATTTTAACTCTTATCAAGGGGTCGATTGATTATGCGAATTGTTCTGGGTACTCAGTTAATTGCTATCTCGACCGGTTGACTGTTAAAAAACGCAGCTTGATATGCGCGTCCTAAGTGTCGACGAGCAACACAGACTCTGTGATATCCTTATGCGGGATATGAATCTGACCAAATTCGGTGTGCTGCTCTGCATGTATACTGGGATCCGTATCGGAGAAGTCTGCGCTTTGAAATGGGAGAGAATAGATTTTTCGGAAGGCATTTTGTCCATTCGGGAAACTCTGCAGCGCATTCAAGCCACGGATGTAGGGGCCTGTAAGAAAACGAAGATTGTTATAACTGAGCCCAAAAGCAAAAAAGCCGTCCGGGATATTCCGCTGCCTGGTTTTGTCCTTGAATACGCTGCGTCGCTGAAACATAATCCTAAAGCATATATATTGACTGGATGCAGCGACAGATATATCGAACCGCGTTCATTGCAGTACACTTTCAAGAAGTACACTCAAAGAATGTGGCCTGACCGATGTAAATTATCATGCGTTACGGCACACCTTTGCAACTCGCTGCATTGAACTGGGATTTGATGTTAAGACCCTCAGTGAGCTTTTGGGCCACTCCAGCGTAAACATCACCCTGAACAGATACGTTCATTCTTCAATGGACACCAAGAAAAAACCAACATGCAGCGGCTCACATTATAGCCGTCAAGAAAACCGTCAAAAAGCCGCCGGATGCTTGCATAGCAGGCATCCGGCGGCTTTTGTCATGAAGTTAGATACTTCACGAAATAATTCAGAGATGGAATGAGGATAGTAATGATCGAAGGAAAATGGAAGATTGATCGTAGCTATAAGAACATTTGTATTGAGATGATGACTGAAAACTTGGCGTCTCTCCGCGCCAAAGCAGACATCACGCAAGGGGAAATCTCAAATTTGATTGGGATATCTCGTCAAACTTACTACGCGATAGAAACTGGCCAACGCACAATGTCTTGGAATACCTATTTGTCGCTCCTATTGTTCTTCGATACCAATAACTCAACCCGTAGTATGCTGCGAGCTCTGAGCATATATCCGAAGGAATTAATGAGCAAAATGTGCGGCATATAAAGTATTCGATAAATGGGCTTAGATTTCAACCAAAACAAACTATTCGGGAAAGGAGATGAGGATGCAATGCAGCTGTCCAAGCGGACCATTGTTAAATCCGTCCTTTTCGTTATAGCTTTTGGACAATTGTTGGCGCCTTGATGTGCCTCCTATACCGTTTGACAAGCCAAATTGACCTGGCTGAAATCATTACCGTTTTTTTATCAACAGCTAAATAGTCCATCATACTAAAAAGACAGAAAGGAAAACTGGAAATGAAACATCCTGGCTTGACAGCAAAACAAGTCGAAGAAAGCCGACAGCAACACGGCGCAAATACTCTGACACAAATTCCGCCAGATCCGCTATGGAAGAAAATCCTTGAAGGCTTCAAGGACCCCATGATCATGATTCTCCTTGTTGCACTTGTCGTGCAAGTTGTGCTCTTCTTCCTGGGGCAGTCTGAGTGGTTTGAACCCGTCGGCATTCTTGTGGCAATTTTAATTGCTAACGGTGTTGCATCGATCAGTGAGAACAAGCAAGAAGGAAAGGCATCAGCACTCAAAGAAGAGGAAGAGGCCAAAGAAATGGCCAAAGTCCTTCGTGACGGTAAACTGCAAGAAATCCATGTCAGCGCAGTTGTTGTCGGAGACATTGTGTATCTGCAAGCGGGTGACAAAATTCCGGCTGATGGTATTGTCATAGAGGGTGCCATCAAAGTTGATCAAGCTGCTTTGAATGGTGAGACAGAGGAAGCTGACAAAATCACGCTTCCTGCCGATACCGACTATGATATCAAGGATCTGTTAAACAAGTATTACGCCTATCGCGGAACGGTTGTCTGTGGCGGTGAAGCCTACATGGAAATCAAAGTCGTCGGAGACAAGACGCTGTTTGGTGAACTTGCTTTGGAGGTTCAAGAAGACACTCGCGAAACCCCGCTTCAAGTCAAACTTGGCAAGCTGGCGAAGCAAATCTCTACATTCGGCTATGTAGGTGCAATTGCTATCGTTATTGGAGTCATGTCTAAAACCCTTCTCACTGGCAACATGCCAAATGGGGTTTTTGAGTGGATTCGTCTCATCATGGATGCAATTACGATTGCCGTAACCATTATTGTCTGTGCAGTCCCCCGAAGGTTTTGCCAATGCTGACATCCATCTTGCTCTCATTCCAGAGCTTGAAGATGGCAAAAAGACAATGTTCTTGTCCGAAAGATCAACGGCCTTGAAACTGCAGGCAGCTTAAGTATTCTTTTCAGCGATAAAACTGGCACAATTACGGAAGGACGTCTTTCCGTTGTTGAAATGGCCACTGGAAATGTCCGAGTATTTGATTCGCTGGCAAAGATGACTCCTGCACTTGCCGCAGATGTTGTCACTGGTATTGGCGTTAACAACAGTGCGGTAGCGAGTAATGGACAAATTATTGGCGGCAATAGTACGGACAGAGCGTTGATGGCTTTTCTCGTTGATGCAAAGGCTGACAATGGAATGAGTAAAGAAGATGTCCGAAACTTCAATGCTTTTGATTCTGCCAAGAAGTATTCCAGCGTCACACTTGTCCATGATGGCAAGAGTGTCACATATACCAAAGGTGCCCCTGAAAAAATCATCGAAAAATGTTCTCACTATATAGATGAGAACGGCAATGTTAAAGAGCTTGTCGAGAAGAACTATCTAACTACATACATTGATGCACAGGCAGGACGGTCTATGCGGCTGTTGGCTGTTGCCAAGGCTGACGGTGATAATGATTCCGCTAACCTGACTCTTATTTGCGTAATCAGCATTCGCGATAATGTTCGAAAAGAAGCTGCCGACGCAATTAAAGAGGTGCAAAACGCAGGCATCCAAGTTGTCATGGTTACTGGAGATCGCAAAGAAACGGCGGTCGCTATTGCCAAGGAAGCTGGGTTGCTGTCTGCCCCCGAAGATGTCGCACTTACCTCTGCAGAAATGGCGGAAAAGAGTGACGAAGAACTCAAGGCAATTCTCCCTCATTTGCGAGTTGTTTCTCGAGCGCTTCCGACAGATAAAAAGTCGCCTGGTTCGCATCGCGCAGGGAGCTTAATATGGTAGTCGGTATGACTGGCGACGGCGTAAACGATTCCCCTGCACTTAAGAAAGCCGATGTTGGCTTCGCAATGGGCAGTGGTACAGAAGTTGCAAAAAGAAGCTGGAGATATTACCATTTTGGATGACAATTTCTCCTCTATCGAAAAAAAGCCATTCTTTATGGTCGAACCATGTTTAAGAGCATTCGAAAGTTCTTGATTTTCCAGCTGACTGTTAATGTTGCGGCGGTCCTAACCTGTTTCCTCGGGCCGCTCATGGGCGAAAAAACGTGATTCTCACTGTTATTCAATTGCTGCTGATCAATCTTGCAATGGATACGCTGGCAGCTATTGCGTTTGGCAGCGAACCGGCACTGAAAGAGTATATGAAGGAAGGACAGCCTGTGCCTCGTTCTGAAAGCATTATCAGCAAAGAAATGATGACCGAGATTTTAGTTGGAGCACTGTATATTACCGGTATTTGCCTCTCCATTCTCTTTGTACCTGCAATCAGAAACCTCTTTGGCGATGTCGACATTACTTATCTGAAGTCTGCTGTATTTGCAGTCTTTATGATGGCAATTACGTTCAATGGCTTCAATGCACGAACCAGCCATGTGAATGTGTTTGAACATTTGGGGCGAAATAAAACCTTCATTGGTGTAATGCTGTCTATCTTCGCTTTGCAGTTCGCTTTTGTTACCTTCGGCGGCGAAGTGCTTAGTGTAGAAAGCCTTGATGCTCGCAGCTGGCTAATCTGCGTAGTAATGGCATTTATGGTCATTCCTATTGATATGGTCCAGGAAACTGATTATGCGCAAAAATCTTCATTAATCAATAGATTTCAATTCAAGAAAGAGAGGAAAAGCCATGTCTATCAATTTGCAAAAAGGACAGAAGATTAATCTGTCAAAAAAAGCCGCAGTGGTTTGAACAAGGTTATGGTCGGCCTGGGCTGGGACGAAGTTCCTCAAAAACGAGGGCTTTTTGCTCCGAAACCTCAAGACATTGACTGTGATGCATTTGCTATTTTGCTCGGCTATGATGGGAAACTCTTGAATCACACAAATGATATTAAGCAGTGTACCGTGTTCTTCAACAACCTCGTTTGGCCCGGCGGATCGATTCGCCATATGGGCGACAATCTGACCGGTGCCGGTGAAGGCGATGATGAGCAGATTTTTGTTGATCTGCAGAATGTCCCTCTGGAAGTTGGTACGATTGTGTTTGCTGTTAATATTTACGATGCATTCAAGCGTAATCAGCACTTCGGAATGATTCGCAATGCGTTTATTCGCGTTGTCGATTATGAGCACAATGTCGAGCTGTGCCCCTTCGAGCTGAGCGAAAAACTATTATAACATGACCGCTTTGGTAGCAGGGGCATTGATGCGGACTGACAACGGATGGGAGTTCATCACAGATGGAAATGCAGCCAGAGTCGAAAGCTTAGTAAATGTTGTTGCTGCATTCGCTGATTAACAAGAGGAGGCTTTGAAAATGAGTATCAATCTTCAAAAGGGGCAAAAAAATTGATTTGTCCAAAGGCGGTGCCGGCGGAACCGGGCTTCACCGTGTGATGGTCGGCTTAGGCTGGGATGAAGCTCCGCGCAGTGGTGGCGGACTCTTTGGTCTCCGCCAGCCGCAGCCTATTGACTGCGATGCATCCGTCATTCTTTGCGGAGCAAATGGCAAGATTGTCAGCACGGACATCAAGCAATGCTGTGTGTATTTTGGCAATCTGCGGCATTACAGTGGGGCTATTGTTCATCAGGGTGATAATCTTACGGGTGCTGGAGATGGTGACGACGAACAGATTATGGTGAACTTGCCTATGGTTCCTTCCAACATCGAAAAGATGGTGTTCGTAGTCAACATCTACGATGCACGTGCACGCAACCAGCACTTCGGAATGATTCGCAATGCGTTCATTCGCTTGGTAGATGTGGACACAGGGACTGAGATCTGCCGTTTTAATCTGTCCGAAAATTATAATGGCATGACCGGCCTTGTTGTCGGTGAAATCTATAAGAGAAATGGCGACTGGAAGTTTAATGCCATTGGCCAGCCCGTTCAGGAAGCCAGTCGCTTGGATTCTCTGATTCGTCTCTATATTTAAGGAACAAAAAACTATTAGGAGGAAAATATTATGGCAATCAATCTGCAAAAGGGACAGAGAGTTTCTCTCGACAATTCCATGAAGCTGGCCCTTGTTGGACTTGGCTGGGATACGAATCGCTACGACGGTGGTTCAGATTACGACCTGGATGCCTCCGCTTTCCTGCTGGGTGAGAACGGGAAACTGCTGCGCGACGAAGATTTCGTATTCTATAATAACCTCAACGGCGCGATGGTGCCGTTGTACATACTGGCGATAATTTGACCGGCGATGGCGATGGTGATGACGAAGTCATCATGATCGACTTTAGCAAGATCCCCAGTGAAATCAAGAAAATCGCCATTTGCGTCACGATCCATGATGCAGAGGCACGCCACCAGAACTTCGGCCAGGTTTCCAACGCATATATTAGAATTGCAAAGCTTGCTGATGAATTTGATACCGTTGGTGAGCCCGTTTTGAAGTTTGATCTCGAGGAAGAGTTCTCTATTGAGACCGCTCTTGTCGTTGCTGAGATTTATTTCAAGAATGGTGAGTGGAAGTTCAACGCCGTTGCTGCTGGATATCAGGGTGGCCTCGAAGCTATTTGCCGCTCTTTCAGCGCAAACGTATAAAAATTAGCAACCAGCCCAAATCAAATACTGATTTGGGCTGGTTGTGTTTGAAAGAGGAGACATTCAATGAAAAGAATTCCAAAAGGGGCAAAGAATCAAAACAGTCTCTGGCGGTGAACTGGAAGTCATTCAGAAGCTGGGTGAAGGCGGTCAGGGTGTTGTTTACAAAGTCAACTATAACGGAAAGCCCCTGGCGCTGAAATGGTATTTCGGCAACAAATTAAATAATGCAGATAAGTTCTATCGGAACATTCAAAACAATATTAAGCAAGGGACTCAACAGGTGCGTTTTTGTGGCCTTTGGAAATCACCGAATATTTTTGAGGGAAGCTTTGGTTACTTAATGGAATTACGCCCCCCAGAATACAAGGATTTCTCTTTGTTCCTGCTTGCGAAAGTCCATTTTTTGCCAATATTGAGGCTCTTATCAATACTGCCCTCTGCATTACAAACGGCTTCCGTGAACTTCACAATAGAGGCTACAGCTATCAGGATTTGAACGACGGAAACTTCTTTGTTAACCCGAAAAACTGGCGATGTACTGATTTGCGATAACGATAATGTGGCACCCCTATGGTGAGAATCTCGGAATTGCCGGAAAGTGCCGCTATATGGCGCCAGAAGTTGTCATGGGGCAAAAAGCGGCCTGATAGTCACACAGACCGATTTTCTTTGGCTGTTGTTTTGTATATGCTGCTTTTTCTGAACCATCCCCTTGAAGGCAAAAGAACCATGTGCCCGTGCCTGACAGAAGAGCTGGAGCGCAAGTTCTATGGAAGCGATCCTGTGTTTGTTTGGGATCAGCAAACGACGCTAATCGCCCTGTGCGTGGTGTCCATACAAACGAGATTAAACTTTGGCCGCTATATCCCGCATTCGTTAGAAAGACATTTGAAAAAAGCTTTCAGCCATGAAGTAATGGTTGGAAATGATACAACTCACCGTGTTATCGAAAAAGAATGGCAAGAGGTCTTCACTACACTCCGTGACCTGACGATTAAATGCAGCTGCGGAAGCGAGACCTTTATTGATCCTTCCCAGCAGAGTTGCAGGTGCATCAACTGCGGCAAAAGTATCGAGCGTCCGCCTATTCTCAAGGTGAAAAAAGTATCATGCAGCTTTGGCACCAGGCAAAAAACTATATGCTTGCCATGTTCAGTATGACAGTGATGATTTTAAAGAGGCAAAGGGAGAAGTTATTTCCAGCCGAAATAATCCCTCTCTGTTAGGCTTGAGAAACGATTCCAATAATACTTGGGAAGCCATTCTCCCGAATGGCTCCAGCAAGGGTTACCCCAACGGCCAGGTTATTAAACTCGGTAAAGGAATAAAAATCAACTTTGGCAATGGAAACGTTGCAGAAGTAATCTGAAAAGGAGACTAATTATGGGACTCTATGATGAAGTCGTTGAAGTGCCGAGAAGAACAATGGTACTTTTCTTTGTCGTTGATACTTCCGGCAGTATGAGCGGCGCCAAAATCGGTACGGTTAACTCCGCAATTGAAGAGGTCGTTCCCGAATTGAAAGATATTTCTGAGAGCAATGCTGACGCGCAGATCAAAGTAGCTACACTTTCCTTCTCTACTGGTGCCAGATGGATCGATAGTGCACCTGTAGCTGCAGAAAATTTCCGCTGGAATTATCTCGATGCATCCGGCGTTACTGATCTCGGTGCCGCTTGTATGCAACTGAATGAAAGCTTTCACGAAGCGCATTTATGAGCGATGCAACAGGATCTTTTGCCCCGGCAATTTTCCTTCTTTCTGATGGCGAGCCTACTGACAACTACAAGCATGGCTTTGAAAAAGCTAAAAGCAAAACAACTGGTTCAAAAAGGCCATCAAGGTAGCAGTTGCAATCGGAGAGGATGCCAACAAAACTGTCCTTGCAGACTTTACTGGAAATGTAGAATCAGTTATTACCGTTCATACTCCCGAAGCCCTAAAGAAGTGGATTCAGTTTGTCAGTGTTCGCGCTTCCGAAATCGGAAGCAAGAGTTCCAACGCTGGTTCCGATTTAAATGCGAACGATTCCGCAACGAGTGGCGAGGGCACTGATGTCGCAAGTAAGCAGGACGAGTTCGTAAAGGAAATTCAGGCACAGGCCGCAGATGCTGCAGAGTGGGATTCTTTTTTTTGATGACGACGGCATTCAGTGGTAATAAGGGAGGTTTCTTATGCGGATGCAAGCCTTTCATTTGTCACAAGGGGCAAGCCACATTAAAAAAGAACAAAGAGTGCCAGGACGCTTCTGAAAGTTTTTATAACGAGAATTGTGCCATAGCAATTGTTTGCGACGGACATGGCGGAGATGATTATGTTCGCAGTGCAAGCGGCTCTGCTTTTTGCTTTGCAGTTGCCAAAGCAAACATTCTCAATTTTATTGAAAATATAGACAAAGATGAACTTGTACGGCACCACCAAAAGCTGATTCACAATTTGGAGGCAAGTATCATCAGCGCCTGGAATGAAGCGGTGTAGCGCATTATGAATCCCATCCCTTTACAGAAAGCGAAATTGCTGTTTTATCTGATCGTGCTAAGCGTAAAATACCTCCAAGAAAAGCGTATCGAAAGTGCGTACGGAACAACCCTGATTGCAGTGGCCTGCACGGAAAACTATTGGTTTGGAATCCATATTGGAGATGGAAAGTGCGTTGCTGTAAAACCCCGAGGGTAAATTTGTCCAGCCGATTCCGTGGGACGAAAAATGCTTTCTGAATGCCACAACTTCCATTTGCGATTCTGATGCGCTGAATCGTTTTCGATCCTTTTTCTCTGAGAAACTGCCTGTTGCAGTATTTGTCGGATCGGATGGTATAGATGATTGCTTCAGTACCGAGGAGCAGCTCAATAACCTTTATAAAAACGGTTCTATACTCTTTTCGCCTCATCTGACTTTGATAGTGCAGTGACTGACCTCAGTGACTACCTGCCTCGCCTTTCTGCAAAGGGTAGCGGCGATGATGTTTCTATTGCTGCAGTCCTTGATCTGGATAAAATCGGAGAAATTGATGCAGTCAGAGAGGTCGATAAAGACAAGGAAAAAGCGAGAGGTGAAGAAAATGCCCGCATAGCTGCTGAGAAATTGAGGAGGAGCGCAAGCGCGCCGAAGCTGAACGAGCAGAACAGCTCCGGCGACAGCAGGCACAGAGAGCTGTATCGCCTAAATACTGCAGTCACTGCGGAGCTAAACTTGTATCGTATTATTCTCGAGAATGCTGGAAACGCTCCAACTGCGACACAGCAAAATACCGGACTGGCCTCGGAAGAGTTGAAAATCATTAAAATTGTTCCGTTCGGCAACGATCCTTCAACTGCGCCAGCCGACGCTGAACAGGCTGCCGAAGAAAAAGTTGAATCTGATAATACCGACAATACAGAAGCCCAAGATTTAAGTGTTGCTTCGGTCGAAATGCAAGATTCCGTTCCCAGTGCACCAGTTGAGGCTGCCGTTGCAGAGCAGGAATTGGTTGCAGAGGCGGCATCCGAGAATAGCGAAGCCACGGAAGAAGTTACACCATGTGCCGAGCAGGAAGGTGCCGAAGAAAAATAATGCCACAGAGGCACCAACTGATGCCAGTGACACGCAATTGCAAACAGATATATGAGTTGCATTTGGGATCAAAGAATCGATTGCCGTCAAAAAAGTACGCATTGAAAAACAGCTAAGTTGCTTGGCTATAATCCAATATTCGATAAATAACCCACATGTAAAAAGATGACCTGGTTTGTGTTAGGGATGTGTATTCTATGGGAAATGCAAAGGAAAACTTCAAACAAGCATTGTATGCCGTAATTGAGACATATGGTACAGAAATCCTTGATGATTCCCGACGTATAAACGCCCTTCTGATGGATTATGCCCCTGGCAGACCAGAGAGCGCAAGCTCATTGTCTCAGCGTTGGAAGAAGGAATCGGTGGTGATCTATTAAAGGCTCGGGATCGGGACCCAGTGAGCTAAGGTTGTGCGTCAATCGCTGTATTCGTTGCCTGGTGGATGCTACTTGGGTTACAGAAGAAGCAGCTCAGTTTGCAGTTGATTCTATCTCGTATGCGCTTGGTATCAGGATTACTGAACTGCCGCAGAAAAAAAAATCAACGCTTCTGCACCTAAACAAGACCACTCATTGGAACTTATAAAGGGGACTATTCTTTCGAACAATGCAGATCTGCCAGCTCTTTGAATCAGTATCAGGTAATAGGATACAAGGCTTTTGCCGCAAATCCGACGCTTGAGAACTTGATTCTTCCACAGGCTATCAGGGAAATTAAGCCCCAAGCCTTTTTGAATTGTATACACTTAAAAGCAGGTATCTTTACCTGCAGCGATTGAGGCAATTGGGGCAGGCGCATTCTCCGGGTGCGATTCTTTGGAAACAATTCAAATACCGCCGAACTCCAAGTACACGGTTGTTGGTGGGATGTTAATCGATAAGAAGAACAAAACGCTTATGCGAGTGACCAGAAGTGCTTCGAGTAAGTGCAATATCCCGCGTGAAATCACCACCATTCAATCACGAGCATTCGAGCGGATCGATATTTGCTCTATTATTTTACCAAGTAACTTATCTGGCCTACCGAGGAACGCATTTGTCTTTTTGTGAAAAGCTTGAGAGCTTTGAAATTGACCGTCACAATGCGCTCTATTCAACAATTGAAGGAGTATTGCACTCCAAAGATCGAAAACAGTTAATTCGGTTTCCTTCAGGATATCAAGGTGTGAATTATATTGTTGAAGATTCCGTTGAACACATCGCAGATGGAGCTTTTTGCGGAACAGCTAACCTTGAGACGATAACATTTACCAGCAATCTGAAATCCATTGGGGCCAAAGCCTTCGAATACTGCGAAAAGCTCTCATCACTCGTCTTACCAAGCAGTGTAGAAACAATTGGAGAGCGCGCATTTCAGTATTGCAACCATCTTTTTAGTATAATGCTCCCCCGCGGCATACAAGAGATAGGTGATTATGCTTTCTGCGGATGTACCGCTATCCAAGCGATAAGCATTCCGAAAAGCGTAAAACGAATTGGGCATGCAGCTTTTAAGGATTGCGCATCTTTACGGAAAATAACAATGCAAGATAACATTGAGTTTATTGGCGATGGCGCTTTTATCGGTTGCGCCGACAACATTGAAATTGCCATTAAGAATAACAGTTATGTAGAACGATATTGCAGCGCTCACAAGATAAAATGGAGCGTCCTCTGATTTTCAGGAGTAGATAGACTATGACTATTCAGGAACAGCTTAATGCCATAAACGCGACTTTTGTAAAACTGCATAAAGATTTCGTTCGCTTTGAAGCTGAAAAAAGAAATCTCTTGCCAGCAGGTTCTCTTTGGAGTATTCTCGCGTCCCAGCAAAAATGGGATCAGGAGCGTAGCCGAGTTTCTGCTGTCAAAGAAGATGTCCTGAAGTATTACCGGATTGCCAAAGACAACTCCTCAAAAGAATTGATTTCTTCTGGCGTTGGTGGCCAGCGTCCAGATATAGCTCGTCTTAATCGAATGATTGAGCAAATCAATTCCTATAGAAGAAATGATCCAGTCGCAGGGCAGATTATCGATTTGGCAAGTCAGTACATTGTGTATTTGGATAACGAACTTTCTCAGATCAGGTCCAAGGAACAACTTGAAATGCGCAATGTAGACCTGAAAAAAACTCAGGAGGATGAGCAATTAACCGAGCAGAAGAAGCAAGTCCTTATAGCCTGTGAAAAATATCTGCAAGGAGATGACATTGCAGATCTCGTCCGCCTTTTTGAAGCTATACATAGGGACTATGAAATCACGGAGTCATATTTCAAAACATGGGGACAGCCTGTAAAACGTAAGCGCATGATGCTTTTCGGTTTTCAGCAATTTGCGCTTGATGTTCCCCAACTGCTCTGTGGCACACTAAAAAATAGTTTGGGACACCACTTTAACGAAACGACCAAAATGGTGAATTGTCCCTGCGGCTTTACAACTGATAGTTCCGAAGAACTGTTTATCGAATATGTTGATAGAAACGAAGCATATTTGAAAAAGGGCATTCAAGCACTAATTCTTAATTTCCTTCGCTATTTCAGGCCAAGCGAATATAAAGTTTCTGTGTTTGACTATATCCACTATAATGCGGACATTTTGGGTCCGCTTTCCGCTCTTGCAAACGGCAAGAACAGCATCATAGAAAAAACCGCGTCGGACTCCAAAAGTTTAAAGCAGAATATAGCAATCCTTGCAGATTACTACCGTAAGGTAGAGTCAAAACTTGGCACGCTTTCTCTCTTTCAGTATAACAAACAGCAAAAGCCTGAGTACAGAATCCCTTTCCGGATTCTAATCATTAACCGGTCCGAAGAGGTGTTTCGAGCATCCGATGATCCGGAGATGTCTTATATCGTAAATAACGCTGAAAAGTTCGGCATTACTATAATCCATATGTCTAAAAGTTCTGACGGTGGAAGTAAGGGAAAAGACCGCGAGAAAAAATATCTGCAGCAGTCAAAAGACTGCATTCGTATCATTAGCGATTCGAATGGAAATTTCTTTGTCGAGAACAATATCGAGTGGCTTGCGTTTAAGTGGCTCGATGCTCCTTCTACATTGCCTGCAGAGTTTATTTCAAAGGTGACCGAAGCTACCAAGCCTAAAGAATTAGGCAATAAATACTTCTCTCGTTACAGCATGAAAGTTCCAACAAAATCTATAGGAAAGAGAAAACCTATTTCTATTCCCTTTGCCATCGACGAAGATGACAATGTTATTAGCTGCAGCTTCGAAAATGACCTGTTTGCCGCATATATTATGGGCGCTGCAGGCTCCGGTAAATCTACTCTTCTCCACACAATTATCAGTGGCTTGATTATGAATTACCATCCGGACGAAGTGGAACTTTGGCTAATGGACTTCAAGATGCTGGAGTTCAAACGCTATGTGAATCATATGCCGCCCCATGTAAAGTACATATTGTTGGAAAAGTCTGAGGATTTGGTTTTCGATATTATCGACCACCTTACTGAGCTGTTGGATAGGCGTCAGTATAGGTTTTCACAAAACGGATGGTCAAAGCTTACAGAGGTGCCTCCTGAAGAGAATATGCCCGCAGTATTTGTTATCATCGATGAATTCGCGCAGATGTCGCAAATCCTGAAAGAAACAAAGGGTGCAGGCTATGGATTGGACTATACGATTAAGCTTGAAAACCTGTTGGCTAAAGGCCGTGCGTTAGGTCTGAAGTTCATTTTTGCCAGCCAAACATATACGACTGGTATTTCAGGCTTAACCGAAACTGCTTGCAAACAAATCCAAATGAGATTTGCATTGAAAAACACGCCTGACGAAATCAAGCAGACTTTGAACCTTTCTTCTGATCAGATAACGCCAGAGTTAAGTCGGACGATTGCTTCCATGCCTGCATATCAGACTATCTTCAAATGGGCAGACGAGGATAATAATGTCCATATTGGCCAATACAGGAATATGTACACAGTGGGCAATGAGGTCGAAGCATTGGTTGACCAAATCAACGCTGTAATCAAGCCAATACGTGTTGGCCGTACTACGGATACCACCTTCATTGACAAAAGCCTGTTCTGATTGATGGAAGTCAGCCGAAGACTTTTTAAGAGTCAAGTTCCATATTACAGAGAATACGAAGCTGCGCAAGATCTTGATGATCTGGATGACAGCGATATTCTGGTCTATGCAGGTGTGCCGTGTAGTTTCAGCCTTGCAAAACCCTTTTACGCTTTGCAACGCAACAGCAGAGAATATTTTGGTTGCGGGTGGTGATCGCGACAGCAAGGTGAATATCATCCTCTCGATTATGAACAGCTATAGCCGGAAAGGTCACGATATAGAAATTTGGGCGCACGAACGCTCTCCCATCTTCAAGAGATATAAAAACACTGTGTTTGGAAAACGCACACAGCGAACGGATCTTGGAGAAATTTGCAGCCAGATTTCTGATATCAAAAAGGCCATACAGAAGCGTACAGTTTCTGAAAAGCTGATCGTCTGCTTTGGCTATGAAAACCTTGCCTCCGATTTTGATATTTTTTGGGGGACGGAGCTACGGAGCCAGTTATACAGGAAAAACCACATTCGCAGCGAGATTCCTCTCTTCCCGATATGAGCGAAATTCTGCAGCGTGTCCGTGAATGCGATGACCCAGAAGAAAAAAAGCGCATTGTAGAAGAATATAATCGCCGCAGATCGGAAATTGAGACTGATTCCGTTCAAGGTACAAGCGAGGATGAAGAAAGTAGTAGCATTTATGATGCCCGCAACGATGTGGAATGGATTATCAAGCGCGCATCTAACTATGGATTGCACTTTCTATTCTGTTTCGATCAGGGGCGAGATTTTATCAATCTCCGCTTGGACGAAAATGCATTTCGCCATAAAATTCTCTTTCCCATGTCAAAAGACGAATCTATTTCAATTATGGGAAGTAGAAAAGCCAACGAGATTGGTGACGGAACATGTGTTTACAGCAATGGCAAGGATTCCTTTTTACGCTCAGACCTCATATTTATCGTGGTGTTCCTTGCAATGGCTGGACGATTGATGCCAGCGACAGCATAGTTCAGAAAGGGTGAACTTATGGCAAAATACGCAATTAGCGCTGAGGGTGCTGCGTCAATGAGAGCATTAGCAAAGCAATTGTATACCGAAGCTAATGCCATACTGGAGTCATCTGCCGCTTTAGAAGCAAAAAGTATCTGCCATTGGCGAAGGACTGGGTATTTACGCGTCAGAAATCTTAGGAATTATTCAGCAGGGCAGAAATACTTTGAATGTTAACAGAGAAAGCGTCCTTGAGCTTGCGCAGGGAATCCTCAAAAAAAAGCTGATGAAATTGACGCTCTTATCGCGCTTTATTCTGACTCTGTTTCGGAAAATAGTCATACCGCCGTTGCAGCATCAAAGGCAACGGTAGCCAAAGTGCCGCAATACACTACCATTAACGATATTCCTCAAAAAGAGTATGAGTGCATATCAAGCTACAACAGTGATTCAGCACGGTTTAACAATCCGATAAGAGCTGGAAAAACCACGAAGGAAACCAGACTATTTTCCAGAATGATTGGTGAGCGAGAGCTGACAGGCAGCAAAACACTCTATAGACGCGCGCTACATTTGAGGATCTGAATGGGCTTCAGATTGATTTCAATAACTTAAATACCCTGTCGGGACAACAGTTTAATTTTTGCGGGTTTATGAGTACCTCTCCTGACGCAAGGCTACCCAACTATGTCTCGCACGGAAATCTGGTTTTTGAGTTTGAGGCCCCAGTTGGAACCTCTGCACTGGATTTATCTTCGCTAATGTATAACGAAGTGATTTTCGACAGCCCACTGTGTCAAATTAACCATGCCGAGCGCAGAGGAAATGATATTTACATCCGTGCTTCCATTAAATAATGGAGACTTCAATGTGATTTTGCGTGATTGGAAGTGAGCGAATGGCAAGATACGCTATTAGCGCCGAGGGCGCAGCATCAATGAGGGCATTGGCAAAACAATTATATACCGAGGTCAATTCTATACTGGAGTCATCCGCCGTTTTGGAAACGAAAATAGTTGCCGCTGGTGAATGTCTTGGTATTTATGAGTCAGAAATTTTGGGGATTGTTCAGCAAGGAAGAAATACATTGAATGCAAGCAGAGAGAACATCCTCAATCTTGCGCAGAGAATCCTCCAAAAGGCCGATGAAATTGACGAGTTGGTGTCGTTGAATTGGGGCGGAACTGCTGCCGCAACCGCAGGGGTAGTTGCGGGCACTGCCGGTTGCTTATCTAACGGCGCAGTTAGTTTAGCTCCTACCAGGACAAGTCCAAGAGATCTTGCCGCGTCTCAATTTGGCTTTTCAAAAGACAGTGAAGGTAATATGGTTTATGACTCACCTAATGAGATGAACCAGTACCTTTATAAGACACAGGGTAGTGCCAATTCGAGCTTTCAGGGAACCTGTGGACTCTGCTCATGCGCAAACGTTCTACGTCTCTCGGGAGTAAATGCAAGCGAGGCAGATATGATTGCCTATGCGTCCCAAACAAAAGATCCTAACTCGTTTTGCGGGATGTTGTGCGCAACAGGCTATTCTGATCCAGGAATGAACGGTGGAACCAGTCCCAAAAGTAGGCAACAAATCCTTGATCATTTTGGAATTGACAGTGGTATCTTTCCAATTGCACATGAAGCTGATGGCTCTATTTCGGAAAGTAATTTGTCCCAAATTGCTGATCATGTTTCTGCTGGCAGAGGTGTAATTCTGTCCGTTCACGCCGATGTGCTTTGGAATGATGCAGCTTTTGGTATTGATGATTATCATGCAGTTACAGTAACATCTGTAAAGAAAAGCGGCACGGGTGATGTGTTGGGATTCTATATCTGTGACTCGGCAAACGGAGGCACAACCTATTATCCTGCCAGCAAAGTTAAACGAGCTTTAACCGGTTCTCCGATGAATGTTACTTATCCTATCATACGTTGAGGAGGGATATTAATGGAGCTTAAACAAGTCAAGGCACTGTTACATCAGACAGAGTGTGGAGAGATGTTTATGGATGGGATGGGGTGTTCGGAACCAATTCTCACACAAGGAAACGCTGGCTTGATTGATAATTTCTTCGTATATCTTGTTGACAAGCCTGCTGGGACGGCGTCTGGCCCTTTAGCACGGATGGGGCTTCAGGCCGAAAGCGGTGCGTTGTCATACTTCATATCCGCCAACGAGCATCCGTTTTCCGTTCCCCCCAGCTGCACGATCCATGTATCTCCCGCGATGGCCTCAAGTGAGGACTATGAAAACTATTCTTCACTGTATGCAGAAATCAGAAAGTTCGTGTTTAAGCAGAATTGCACAGATTCTGAACGTTCAATACTTTCGGACTATTTAACTGCTCTAAAAAAGTATTGTAAGCGTTTCATTATACCCTTTCTATATGGAATTGGCCCCAGCTTTCTTTCAATGGGCAGAAAAGGAACTCTATAGGAGATCGGAGCAATAAAATGGCGAAATACGCAATATCGCAGGAAGGACTCGACAGCTTGGACAAACTCTCCGCCGGGCTGATGCAGGTTGTGACCGGAATTGATGATGCTTTTGCAAAACGCTTTATACCAAAAATTGAGAGGCTGGAATCTGGCCTCGGGGTCTACGAAAAAGACATTTTGCTTTGTCTCCGTGAGGTTATTGCAGCGAACAAACAAGGGGAAAGATGGGGTCGCACACCTTGTAACTACTGCAATCCCTCGGCAAAAAAGCAATTATCGAAGAAATTATGGCTATGGTTGATGGAACATCCGGCGACGATGAGGCACAACCGCCTCAGAAAAAAATTAGTACTTCGTCGTCGATGAGAATAGGAGGAAAATAAAATGGCTGGAAAAACTGTTGACACCGAATCTTTGGGACAGGCCGCTGCCGCTCTCGGAACCTACATTGCTGATGTTAGGAGCAACATTCAGAAAATGAATGATGCTGCACAGGACTGCAGCGACAACATGGGCAGCGATGTTTACAGCAATAAAGCAATTGCAAATCTGCAGACTTGCGCAAAGGAGGTGTCTAAGACCATCGCAGGAGCCGAAGATCTTCGCAAGACAATTCTCGCAAAGAAAAAGCAGATTGAAGACTCTGTCAGGGGATTTTAAGGAGGTTGCAACATGGCGGTTTATGGCATTAGTAAAGAGGGCGCAGATGCTCTCAAGCAATTAGCTACAGATATGAGTACGCTGAACAATGATATTCACGAATGCGGCCAAAAACTGACCGCTAAAGTTAGTGGTCTTGGTGAAGGTCTTGGTATTTATGAAGAGCAGATTCTTGAGCTTATTGCCGGCGTTAACCAGACGCAGGAAAAAGGTCGTGAATCTGTTGAGATGCTGACCACAAAAGTCAAAAAGATGGCGGCTGATGTCGAGGCCATGGTCAGCGCCGGCCTTGCCTGATAATTAAAGAAAGGAGAGGAAGAATGAATCCAATTACAAATAGCGTAATCAAAGAACAAATGCGGCAGCGAAATGAGAGTATGGCTCAAAGCCGTGAAACCCAAATCAGAAGTCAGCTTACGGCTAATCTGAATAATCTGTCTTATAAGGGTAAGCACAACTTCTCTCCTTTCGGAATCGGAGGAGGCATTTTAGGCATTGTTTTAGCTGTTTCTGGAGTTGGCTTTTCCGGCATTTTAGTTGGCCTCGCTGTTGGCACCGGCGTATGGATTGCTATGAACCAAAGTGTAAAAACGTCCAATGCTGGTATTGACAGTGAAAAGCAACGCTTACAGGACGCAGCAAACAACGAGATTCGTCAAGAATATATGCATGCAGATCAGCGCACGCAGCAAGAGATTACAGCGTATGAGCGTGATGTAAAGATGTATGCCCAAAAAGTTATGGCAAAGTCGGAAAGCATCGCCCCCATGGTAGAGCATGTTGTGGGGATGTTTCAGCGCATGATTTCCCATGCAGATGCTGGGGCGCATATGAAGTTTATCGAAGCGGATTTTACATATCAGGTTATTAACAGCGGCATCAAGTATAGTTATCAAAGTCGATATACAAATCCGCAAGATGACTATGATTTCAATAAAGAACGCTATCGAGATCTGAATTCGCCTGCCGAATGCGAGGGTCTGGCACAGGCATTGGCCAAACTCGTAATTAACAAGATGAAGAGTATCTACCCGCCCAACTCAATCAATATTTCTTTGAATCATAATGACGCACAAGTAACGCTTCATTTCAAGGGCGCGAATAAAAACTTTGTTCCCGCGAGATATCATGTAATAGCAAAGGCGGTGATTGTGTGGGTTTGTTTTCGGATCTTTTTTCTCAGAACAACTCCGCAGATGAGCACATACCGGCAATAATGCCTCCTGGAGCCTTGGATCAGATTCGCCAAGGAATCATTCCGACTATGCGCACGGATCGTATTATGCTCACACAGGGCGAAGTCTGTCATTTCTCGGAACGAGCAATTCTGATGACAGAAAAAACGCAAAAAAGATATGTTGGTAATTCGAGTGGTTTTAGTTTCCGGGTGTGTAAGGGTGTTACCTATCGAACTGGTCAACGTAGAGGAAGGCCAATCGAAGAAACCTATACGGAAAAAACAAAGGTCTGTTGTATGTCACTAACAAGAGGATCATATTCGTATCCGACAAAAATGCCTTTGATAAAAAGCTCAAAAGTTTGACAGCAATTACTCCATATTCAAATGCTGTACAGCTTCAGTTTTCGGGCAAGACATACACGGTATTGGTTCCAGATGGCGGGATTGTAAGCACCTTGGTCTCCTTGATTAACAACACTTAACCCGAATCAGAAATGAGGCATACAAAATATGAAAGAAACAATGAATCAAGCCACGGTTGTGATGGCGAAATGTAGACGTTCAAACCAGCCCTACGGGATTCGCATGGAAAAAAAGCGAGACGGAGTATGGTATTGTACTTGGGCATTTAAGCTGAGTGAGCGTGCTGCAGCAAATGAGGGATACGGCGGTACGCTTGTCTCCGGTAGAGTCGATTTGGATGCAGAATATCCAGGATGTCCCTACTGTGGTGCAATGGGTTGGTTTAGCTGCGGCTCTTGCGGAAAACTCACTTGTAATTCCGGTGAAACTCATGTCACCTGTAGTTGGTGTAATATGTCTGGTGAGTGTAGTGCGGTTGAGAGCTTCGACCTGAAAGGTGACGGTTATTAAGCCTCCCCTCATACGGAGGGTTTACCCTTGAAAAAAACGAAAAGATACTATTACGGCATACTCTCTAAGGAAGAGAAAGCCGCATACCGTATGATCTACAACGGGATAAAGATGCGAGCACTAAACATTGTTGTTCCTGTATATCTGCCCCCCAAGCAAATTCAAGATGTGTACCTTAAGGTTCTTTTATGACAACCCGATCTTCTACTATATCAATCAAACTGTAATTAGGATGACCGGTGAAGCCGGGTATTATATTCTTCTTCCTGAGTATCTCTATACAAACAATGAAATCGAGAAAATAAATCAGGACATTCAGAATGTGTTACGGAGGATTGATGTAAAGGCAAGAACGATGCTATCAAATGAGTTTCGCTTAGAAAAAGTATCTCCATGATAGCGTGGTAAAGAGTGTTGCCTATGACTACGATTCGCTTCAAAAAAGAATGATTGTTATAATGCGCACTCTATAGTAGGCGCGTTTCTTGACAAGAAAGCGGTATGCGAAGGAATTGCCAAAGCATTTAAGCTCCTTTGTAACGAGTATTCTATGAAGTGTATTGTTGTACTGGGGGAAAGCTGATCCGGAGGGAAAATTTGACGGAGATACCTATCATGCATGGAATCTTGTCAAGGTCGGTAACGGTTCATATCATGTCGATGTGACTTGGGATAATATGTTTGAACGCGAGATTGAGCATATAAGCTATGACTATTTCAATGTTACCACCGAGGACATTCTAAAAGATCATCAGCCGATGGGACAGTTACCGATATGCACTGATACAGGTCTCAACTACTTCCACTGTACAAAGAGTTTCGTGGGAACATATGAGGAATTAGTAACACTCATCACGCAGCGCTTTAATGCCCGAGCCATTATGTTCAAGATAAGGCCCGAAAGTCCCGAGTTCAAAACGTTGGATGAGGTTAAGGCCAAGACCTACTTAGCTCTGTCTTATACAATGCTGATGAAGGGCACAAACAAGAAAACCGCTGTACTCTTTAATGAGTCGCAATGGATTGGTAAAATTCTGTTCCCCAGGAGGAAGCCTAATATGGTACGTATTTGGATGAACCACTGGTTCAGCACCGCTTACAATATCGTAAATTTAATAAAACAAGATGATCCTGAGTTTTTTGTTTGGTAGTAATGAGAATGTCAGTTCTCCAATACGGACAGTCTGTGATGAATGGTATCACGAGCCAACACTGAAGGACGATACGTATGTGGACTACTGCGTTGAGTTCTGCAGAGAGCACTATGTAGATGTATTCCTCCCCCCGAAGAGGTATGCTGGATATCAGCAAACATATTCAGCGTTTTGCCTCCATTGGAACAAAGGTTATGGTAGATGACTATAGCCTGATTTCTGTGTTGAATCATAAGAACGAAGCTTATGAGCTGTTCAAAAAAGAAGAAATAGGTATTGTTCCGGAATATCGAATAGTTACGACCACAGAACAGTTTTGCCGCGGCTATTCAGAACTAAAAAGAACAATATAAGCAGGTTTGTTTTAAGTTCGTAAAAGACGAAGGCGGGAAGAGTTTTCGTTTAATTGATAATAGCAAAACCGGCTATGCTACCTTGTTCAAAAAACAAACAACACGAATGACATACGATGCTGCAGTAGCTGCACTGTCTGAGAAGGAGACTTTTCCTCCAATTATGCTTATGCCGTATCTTCCCAATGAAGAGATTAGCGTTGATTGCTTGAAAACAAAGAGTGATATCATCATGATCCCTCGTGTAAAGGGAGCAACGAGAGTCGAAGCAATAAGATACAATCCAGATATTCTTGCTACCTGTCAGCGGTTTTTTGAACGCATTCCGTTAGAAATGCCCTGCAATATCCAATTCAAATACTTAGAGGGCATTCCCTATATGTTAGAGGTTAATACCAGAATGTCCGGCGGCGTTCAAAATGGCCTGTTTGGGTAGTGGAATAAATATCCCCAATATAGCAGTGAACAAGCTGCTCGGCATTGATAAGCACTGGACAAATCACTATGAAGAGAAGCAGGTTTCCCATATTGAGATCCCTGTTGTTATATAACAAAGCAGACTGGAAGGTGATTTTGTGATTTTACTTTTGATCGGTGTCGCAATTACATTGTGGGCATCCTATAACATCAAAGCTACTTTCAAAAAAAAATACTCTCAGCTAAGATACAGCAAAAAATGCAACTGCAGAAGTAGTTGCAAACTGGATTCTAAGAACGGAATCACAAATGTTCGGATTGAACGTATTCCTGGCAGTCTGACAGATCACTACGATCCGACCCAAAAAAAGTTTTAAGACTTTCTGATTCGGTTTATGGTTCTGTGTCGATGGCCGCAATCGGTGTTGCTGCACATGAATGTGGTCACGCTATTCAGGATAATATTGCTTATCAGCCTTTGGTGACACGCAGAAAAAGCTGGTCCCGATTGCTAATATCGGCTCTACAATCTCTTATCCGGTAATTCTCTTTGGGAATAATCTTTGGAGCGACCGGCTTACTTAATATCGGAATTATACTATTTTCCGCCGTTGTTGTTTTTCAACTGGTGACTCTTCCTGTAGAATTTGATGCCTCGAAACGAGCCTGTGCGATTCTTGAGGGGTCTAACAGATTCTCCCCTACGGAAACCGAGGCAGTTAAAAAGGTTTTGTCCGCAGCTGCTATGACTTATCTTGCTTCTGCGCTGAACTCTATCCTGCAGTTGATGAGACTGTTGAATATTGCAAGGCGAAGATAAGTTGATAAACTCCGAGCGGGCCTCTGCATATACTATTAAAAAAATGCGGAGGTTCGCTCATGGATTTTGTAATTCGATTTCTCATTCTCACCGTAATAACCTTTACTGTTCTTTCTGTCGCAACGGAGAAGTGGGCAAAGCATTATGTTTGGCTCATAATTGGGTTCATGATTTTGGCAGGGTTTGTTTTTTATCGTATAGCTGTTTGCCATAACGAAGGAGCTACTATGCAAAGCATCGAAACGCATTCGGAGATACGCTTGTTTTTATGATCTCGACCATACACTCATATATTCCCACAGAATGCCTATTGGGTCAGATAAAATGGTTGTGGAGTACTTGAACGGAAAAGAGCAGAGCTTTATGACCCAAGGAACCTTCGAGTTCCTATGCAAGCAGAATTGCGTCCCTTAATCCCTGTAACAACAAGAAGCAAAGCACAGTATGAGCGAATTAGTGTATTTCGCAAAGAACTGCGCTGTAAATACGCCCCTGATCTGCAATGGTGGGATTCTACTTGTTGATGGAATTGAAGATCCAGCATGGTACAGTGAAACACTGACTCTAATTTCTTCGGAATTACCTGAACTGCAGGCTACAAAAAGAATTGGTTCAACATGTCTCTCCTTCATTGCGGCTCCATGATGTTTGCGGATTGTTTTTCTATGTAAAGCATGATACCTCGGCATTGTTTGCTGAACAGATCAGGCAGATTGCTTCCCCCAAAGAACATCAGCATACTTCATGATCGCCATAAAGTTTATTGTTTGCCGTCAATGCTTAACAAAGGAAAAGCTATTGAACGGTTTGCACAAAGATTTGGAGACACAGTTTCTATTGCAGCAGGTGATAGCGAATTTGATATCCCCATGCTTGCCTATGCGGACACACGAATTATTCCTCCTGTCTTGGAACAATATCTTCCTACTGAAAATACAATAACAATTTCAACTTCAGTTTTCTCGACGGAATCTGCAACTACCTTAGTACAATAGCGAAAAGAGGAACCCACAAGCATGAATAACATATAGATGTGAGATATAGCGTTGGCGCGCTTTTTACTCACCAGCATTGAATGATAAGATAGCATCTTCTATCCTTAACGGTCAGTTTGGAAAGACATACTCTGTTGCGCTATGTCTTGAAGATACGATTGCTGACTCAGCAGTTGGACAAGCGTTGGAACAACTCGGAAATACATTTAAGACGCTTCATCTGGCATTTGCTACGCATGATGTGACTTTGCCGAAGATTTTTATCAGAGTTAGAAATCCTGAACAAATAAGCGTGGTCTATCAGAAGATCAGTTGCTTTGATGAACTCTTTTCGGGATTTATCTTTCCGAAGTATTCGCTTGCAAACGCAGATGAATATAACAGCGAATTTCTCAAGGTTCTTAGCCAGTCATCAAAGCAGTTTTATATGATGCCCATTCTCGAAAGTGAAGACATTGTTGATTATGCTACTCGGCCTTCCGTGCTTATCCAACTTAAGCAGAAGATCGATGATATGAAAGACCATGTTCTGAACGTTCGTGTTGGCGGTAATGATTTCAGTAATGCATTTGGTGTGCGGAGACATATTGATGAAACCATCTATGACATTCTTCCTGTTTCACAGCTGCTGTGTGACATCTTAACAGTCTTTTCCAGAGATTACGTGGTGTCAGGTCCGGTATGGGAATACTATTCAAGCAATAATGATGAGTGGGCCATCGGACTCAAACGCGAACTCAAATATGATGTGCTTAACGGATTTGTAGGCAAAACAGTGATACACCCAAATCAAATTCCTGTAGTCGTTGACTCTCTGAAAGTAAAAAAACAGGACTACGACGATGCTATGGAAATCCTGTCATGGCGTGATGACAGTGCGTTGCTCGTTGGAGGCAGTGCACAAAAAGCGAGCGCATGAATGAGGTAAACACTCATTTGCGTTGGGCAAAAAAAGTTGCTTCTTTAGCCGCAGTCTATGGAGTCCAAAACGATTAGAAGAATTAGCAGAGGATAAAAAGATGAATACATACACCGCAGATAATATTCTCAGAATCGCCAAAAAGGTTTAATAATCAAAAAGCGGACATATCTACTGGTGAATCCGCTACAAGCAAAAGCATATCCCCGTAAGTCCCAAAGCTTCATTGGGTATGATGAAAGCCCTTGGAGACATGCTTGCAAATAAATACCCTGACACCAAATTGGTGATTGGATTTGCAGAAACAGCAACAGCCATTGGCGCGGTAGTTGCAGAGAGCTTCTCCTCCAAATGCGTTTATATACATACTACACGAGAGAATGTATCTGGTGTTGTCCAGTGGGTACAGTTCATGGAGGAACACAGTCACGCCACGGAGCAAAGTTTGGTTGGCGACAACCTTTCTGCGTGGATTTCTGCAACAGATAGTGTCGTATTTGTTGATGATGAAATCTCTACAGGAAAAAACTTTGACCAACATGATCGAACAGCTCAAATATAAGTATCCCCAACTGAAAAGCAAAAAAATTGTTGCGGCTTCTCTGCTTAATCGAGTTTCTGAGGAAGATGAGCGGAAGTTAATAACGGCAGGCATTGTTTGCGAATATCTGTTGAAACCCCGCAGACAGATTATTCCTCCGCGGTAAAGGATATTGCTATCTGTGAAGCCCCTGTCGCTGTTCCTGCAAAAAAAATTGAGACAAACTATCAGGCGTTGTTCTTGTAAGAATTTCGATAATCCCAGAAAGGGTGTACAGATCGGTCGCTATAAACATGGCTGCGAGGAAATGGCGGAAACTTTCTTGGCGCAGTTTGTTCACAAAATAAAAAATGGTTCCTCCATACTGGTTTTAGGAACGGAAGAATGTATGTATCCCGCGCTAAGGCTTGGCGCAGTCCTGGAAGATATGGGACAGAATTATCATGTGCGTTGTCACGCAACAACCAGAAGCCCTATCGGTGTGTGCACAGATGAGAATTACCCGATTACTTGGATACAAGCTGAACAGCTTTTACGACATCAACAGACCGACTTACATCTATAATCTCTGTGAATATGATACGGTTGTTGTTGTTACAGATACCTTTGTAAAAGAATTCACCGCTCTTGAAAGCTTAGTCGGAGCCTTGCCGAACAAGAAAGCTGTACAGCTCTTCTACATTCAAGGCGGTAAAAATGTGTGGTGTATGAAGCAGTAGACTTTCCAGTTTCTGCTCAGGAGATTTTATGAGAAGTACATTTCGACAATCGGACGTTGTTCTTTACTTAAAAGATATCTCTGGCCTTGTAGAACCACTGCCTGCAGAGGTAAGAGAGCGTCACATCCAGAACGGAATTCACTATTGCGAAATGCTCCCGTTGGAGTATGAACCGTCTGTAAAATACATGGCGGCCTATCAATCAGCATTAAAGAATTATGCGAAAACTACTGCTGCTGCGATAGCTTCTTTGGCGGAGAAGATTTATTCTCTTAAAGGAGATTCTGCTTGTTATTGTCTCACTTGCCCGTGCTGGTACTCCAATAGGCGTTTTAATTAAGCGTTATCTTGAAAAGAAGTATTGCGTTCAGCTAACACACTATTCCATTTCGATCATACGCGGCAGAGGCATTGATAAAAATGCTTTAGATTATATCCTTGCTCACCACAATGCAAATCGGTTCAATTTGTGGACGGATGGATTGGGAAAGGAGCTATTTTAGGAGAACTCGTTAAAGAGCTTCGAGACTATCCGCAGCTGAGCTCAGACCTGGCGGTTGTGTCTGACCCGGCCAATCTAACTGATTTATGTGGAACGCATGAAGACTTTTTGATTCCAAGTTCTTGTCTTAATGCTACGGTTACAGGACTTCACTTTAGCCGCACTTTTTCAGACATGATATTATAGGCAAAACCGATTTTCATGGAGCAGCTTTTTTTGGGAGAGCTTACAGATAGCGACTTGACCGAAGAGTACCTGACCGCTATTGAGCGTGAATTTGACTACAGTGCGACAAATCATGTTTGGGCCAAAGGACTATCTGGCGTTGAAGTTGTAAAGAAGATTGCGAACACCTACGCCATTGATGATATCAATTTCATTAAACCGGGAATTGGAGAAACTACTCGTGTCCTTCTTCGTAGAATACCATGGAAGGTCTTGGTTAATCCAAAGCACAACGGTACAGATGAGCTGCAACACATAATTCAGCTTGCTCACGACAAAGGGGTCCCTGTGGAATTAAGTCCCGTGGATCTCGGCAACTACAAAGTGTGTGGCATAATTAAAAAATCTGGCAGATATGTAGGATAAACGAAAAAGAAATGTGGTGGGCACATGGAACTACTAACACTTGCAGCAATTGTTGCGGGGAATAATCGCTGTAATCATTGGCCTTATCGTAGTAATTAAGAAAATTTCTGCGTTCTATAAACAAAGATTTCAGTTCAGCATCTGGTCGGGTGTTTTGTTACTTGTTGTCGCACTTGCGTTGCTTTTAATTTCCTCAGCAGATGAGACCACGCAGCAAACAGTGTATGTCATGCTTGTTATTGCAGCTATCTTAGCACTCCTCACCATATACAATGATATTCGTCTCGCGGGGGTTGCGTGGGAGGCTTGGCGGTGCTTTTGCAAATCATTTTTGCACTTAGCTTTGTGTTCTTGATCATTTTTGCACTCATAGGGTTCGTGATGAAAAAGCTATTTAATATACATAGCTCTCTCCTGGCTTCTATCTTTGGCGGACTCGGTATTAAGGGTGAACTTCTATTGCTTCTCCATTTCCTTCATCTATAAGCAGAAGTAGTGAAAGCGTAATTGGGGGAATAATAGTTGCGCTAATAGGCGCAGGCTTAGCGTTCTGGGGTGCTAAAATCAACGAAAAAAGCAGTTCCGAGTTTGGATGAAAAAGATGAAAAAGATTGAGTCTGATGGCATAATTAGTCGCATCAAAGAAAATGCTAATGTAGCTGTCATGGTTTACAACAGTAACCCAGGCAAAAAGAACTTTAGCATATATTTTTCAATTGAATCCAGATGCAGGCGAATTAATTGCAGAAAATCTTCGCTCAAAAAGAGAGGTCGGAAATAATGTCTACCGGCACAATTTGAGAAGTACATTGTTCCTTTCTCTGTATTAAATCTCCGATAGAGTGAGTCCTTCTGGGAGGTCCATCATGAACCTCCCCTGGGTCCAGCAAATGGGCGCAGTCCTCCCTTGGCGGAGGACTACGCTTTTTTTGCGGCCTTACTGCACGGAATACAGGTTGGATGTGCTGCTCCCCATTGTCACGGTAGCGTGGGATCTTTGCAGGTATCCATGCTGCCCAGATCCGTCAAAGCCCGTTTGACCGTGGAGCGTGACAATCGCATGTCGGACGCAATCGTCTTGATTCCTGGCCAGCATTTTCCCTCGCTGTCTGCACGGTCACGCAGATACATATAAACTGCCCTCGCTCTGGAGGGCAGTTCGGCGTCGGCATAAATTGTTCCGAAGTAACTCATAGATCCTCCTCGCCATAGGTTTTCATTTGCTTTCCGCCCCTGCGCCGAGGCTTATCTACAGCAGGCTCATGGGCAATGCCGCCGCGTCCGAAACGGCATAGGCTCCACGCATATCCGCATTTTCCGCCTTATTTGACTGCGGGAGGTTACGCTCCAGATCTTCACGGTTGGCATAGGCTACCGCACGATCTGCCCGCTCCGGCACGATATAAGGCTCATCGAAGGTGATACCCCATTCAAGGAAAAAGCCGCAGGCGGGTACGCATGGGATGCTGTCCCGTCTTTTTGGACAATAAAATTCCCCTTTGGAATGGACTTCAGCTCATCTGGCGTCAGTAGTGGACGCTCCATCATCTGTAGGCTTTGACTGGGATCGTTTTTTCCGCGGCTCACCGATCCGGACAAGACAGTGCGGTTTCCGAGTGCCTTAGACAGCACCTCCGCCGTTTGACTGTTTGGTGCGAAGCCACCGAAGATGGTGTCCTGGCAGTTGTCCTGAATAATTTCGCTTCCTTCTCTTCCGTAGTTCTTTTCAAGCTGCGCTAAGGACTGAATGATCGGCATCAGCGTCAGGCGGCGGGAACGGCCAGCTGAGAACAGCGGAAGGACATCGAAGGGCGGCATGGTGCCGAACTCATCGCAAAAACAGCACCACGCGGTTTTGCAGCTTGCCACCGTTTTTCATCCGCCACGGCGAACAGCTCTCGACTCAGATTCTGGATCATCAAGCCCGCCATGAAGTTTTTCGTGGTGTCCTCCTCCGGAAGGATGAGGAAGATGGCAGACTTTTCAGAGCCGAACTTTTCCGCGTCAATGGCGCTGTCAAAGCAGAGCACCTGTTCCAGCTCCGAGTCCAGAAACGCATTGAGACGAGAAAGCACAGTAGACATGACAGAAGCCATGGCCTGTTCCGCGCTATTGAGTGCAGCGCCCGCAAACCATCTGGCTTTGTGGTCAGGTGGCAGCTTACCCATCAGAAGCTGAAAGTGACTCTTGCCCTTTACCTTACTGGGTTCCAACAGATCCTGCACTAACTTGAAAACGGAAACGATATGCCGGCGTTCCTGGGGATGCTCCTCATCCGGCGGAAGAAACTCCGCCAGCATCAGGATGACCGAGGTGAGCAGTCCCTCCGCCGCATCATAGAAAAAAAAAGGCGTTCTGTCCGCGATTGCTGTCATCGCCATCGGGGTTGACAATGGTTTTGGCAAGGATCTTGGCGTATTTCTCCGCCTTGGCTCGAGCCGCCAGGTTCTTGGGATCCTCTCGTGCGATATCCATGTAGCGGTTGACCAGTGTCAGCAGATTATTGCCATCTGAACGAGTAGGATTGCGCAGGTCGATGACGGACACATTGTAGCCGTAGCAGTTCTTTGCAATCGTACCGTAATTTCGAGCCAGGTCACCCCTTGCTGTCCAACGCCAGCCAGCTCATCCCGCAGGCACAGGCGTATTCCA
>VOFF01000372.1_pt1 | contig 68001 bp, 66 predicted proteins | sample 5384061 | NCBI WGS metagenome assembly VOFF01 (sample SAMN12384725, study PRJNA508395) | human gut metagenome | isolation source: healthy gut E | host: Homo sapiens | reverse complement strand
GGAGGATGCCGCCGCTGAGATCTTGGAGAAGCTGATGACACACCAGCAGATCTCCTCCGACGAGGTCTCACAGATCTTAAAGCGGTACGGTGTCTGCGGAGAACCGGAAGCATTGCAAATTGCGTACCGGAAAAAGGTCGGCCAGCGTCTCATTGCCAGTCTCCGCGATCCATATGGCAGGCGCGAGGTGTTCTCCACCGGCAGCACCTACGTTCTGGTGGACTGCTGCAATGACCGCGACGCGCTGGAACACATCCACAAGAAGCTGGATAAGGACATGGAAGCGGTTGATCAGGCATCGTGCAAGATTGATAACCGCTTGCAGGTGCTGCAGCGGTTTTCACGGTATCGGAGGAAGCGCAGATGAGATTATCTGAAATGCTGACTGCGATCCGAGAATATCCGGCGCTGAAGATCAAATATGAGGCCATGCGCGAGCAGCAAGCGTCCCAAGAGCGCACGGCGGTTCAGCTCTCCATTGCGTATAACAATCTGCAAATCGGTAACAGGAAGTTGTCTCAAAAGAACAAAGCGCTGGAAACAGCCCTTGTGAAGCTGGTCCCGCGGCTGAACAGCCGGGAACACTGTCGGCGGTTCTATAAGACGGTTGCGCCGTATCTTGATCCGGGCGGATTTGTGCTTTATAGGAGCGCTGCTGAGTTGACGCGCTTTCATATCAGCACGGAGTTTGCCACGGAAGATAATATGGGGAAATTCGAGGAAATGGACGGTTATGGGATGCTGCGATACCTGACCGCGGACCGTTTCGGCTCTGTGGAGTATGAGATCGTCGCGCCGTGCTATGAAGAAGCTGTTTCGCTTCATACCGATTACACATCTCCAGAGTATCTGGCGTTTGAGAAAAAGCTGTATGAAAAGACGCTGCGTAAGCTGGGCTTTGGGAAACTGCTCCCAGAGGAACGTGCACCGCAGAAGGATATGAACAGGCAAAAAGAGAAAGGAAAGGTGGAAGAACGATGACAGAACCCATTACCATTGGCGTGGATCATGGCTACGCGGCCATGAAAACCGCGCATTGTTCGTTTCCCTCCGGCTTGGCAGAATACGAACATGAACCGTACACGCAGAAAAACGTCCTCTGTTATGATGGAAAATACTATGTTGTTGGCAGCGGACGGCAACCGCTCCAGAAGGATAAGACAGCAGATGAGAATTACTATCTGTTGACGCTGGCGGCCATCGCCAAAGAAATCGCGTACCGGAATGCACCGACCGCAACGTCGGTGATCCTTGCGGCTGGCTTGCCGCTGACGAGCTTCGGCCGGGAAAAGAAAGCATTCCGGGCATATCTGCTGCGCGAGGGCAAACCGGTCTCTTTTTCGTATGAAGGAATTTCGTATGAAACTTCTGTACAGGATGTGAAGCTGTTCCCGCAGGGATATGCGGCCATCCTCCAGCACAGCGATCTGCTGAATGAACCGTCCGTGATCCTTGCGGACATTGGCGGGTGGACCGTGGATATTATGCGGCTGGACAACCGCATCCCGCACGCAGCTTCTTGCCGCAGCTTGGAGCTTGGCATGATCCGCTGTCTGGATGAGATCGCGGAGCAGGTGCGCCGAAGCCTGAATTTATCGCTCACCAGTGTGCAGATTGAAAATGTTCTGCGTGGAAGTCCCGACAGCATGGACGACCGTGTGAAAGCCATCATCCAGCGGGAAGCCGGGAGCTATGCCCGCCGCATTCTCTCTGCCATTGCCGAAGCCGGGCTGGACTGCCGCGCTATGCCGGTTGTATTTCTCGGCGGCGGAGCCGGACTTATGAAACGATACCTGCCGCAAGGCAGCGTTCTGCGTCCTGTCATTCTGGACGATGATAAACTGAATGCGCAGGCATACGAGCGGCTGGCTGGACAGGTGGCAGACCATGCAGGATAAGCCGCAAACGGCCCGTTTTGGTACGACGCTGTTTTTGGACAATCCGCTGCATCGGCAGGCGTGGGAGCTTCTGTCCGCCATCCCTGCCGGACAGCGCACAAACTGGCTCTGTCTGGCACTGTGTCAGCAGGCACAGCGGGAGCAATTTCTGAAGGACTTAAAAGCAATTCTCCAAACGGAGCTGCAAAGCAGTTCCCATCCACAAACAATTTCGCGGCCGCAGCCAGCCGGGAGCGTCGACGATGACGTTCTCGGCTTTTTGCGCGCGCTGCAGGAAGAAGGTGAAGAAAGCTGAACGTATCATCCGATATTTTGATATGTTCGCGGGCGTCGGCGGTTTCCGGGCAGGCTTGGACTTGGCAGGCGGATTTCAGTGTATTGGGCATTGCGAAATCGACAAATATGCAGACACCAGCTATCGCGCCATCCACGCGCCCGGAAAGGAGGAAGTCTACTATTTTGCTCTATTTGCACTGCATTTCGGCGTTTACACAGAATTTGGGACAGACCCTAGCTTTTTGCCAACGCCCCAGCTGGTGCTCAGTCTAACGCTATGATCTACAGTCTGATTGAAACCACAAAAGAAAATTGTCTGGCTCCATACCGCTACCTGGTTTGGCTCCTGAACAACGCACGGACGGATAGGGTCTGGCCCGAATCTTTCCTTCCTGTAAATGTACCCTAGGAATACGAATTTTTAAAATCTGATTGAATGTCTGACCGCCCTCTCATTGCCTATGCGCTGAGATGGTGGCTTTTTATCCGCTGGGGGATTTGACGGTTACATCATACGCAGTTGGTTTGATGGAGAATTATTATCAATATTTTGGACTTTTAACTTTATTATTTTGTTTTCCAGGACTTTTTGCGGTCAGAAAATGGAGATACAAGATATTGTTTTAGGGACTGCCTGTCTCCTGATACTTGGCCTCCAGCTTATCGGCCTATGGAGGCGTTTATGAATCTCCACCTTTTCAGAATTTTATCGTTCTTTCCGTTTCCGATATGCCGCGGATGGAATATCGAATTCTTTTCGGTATTCAGTCACCGTCCGTCGTGACACTTCTATATCCATGGAAGACAGCACTCGACGCAAGCTTTCGTCTGACAAAGGATGCAATTTATCTTCTGCGTCTATAATGCGGTCAAAACAGATTTTCAGCATTCTTTTGTTTACGGGCGCTCCATTTCCTACCTTGCCGCTTACAAACTCCCGAAGCGGGACCGTGTGTCCAGAAAAGAAAATATACTTGTCTTTGATGCCGCGGCTGATGGTACTTTGATGGAAGTGCAATTCTTGGGCGATTTCCTGAACAGACAGAGGAACGGGGGCTGGGACTTGCCCCAAGAGGTATTCTTTTTGTCTGTCCAAAATAAAACGAATCATTTTGATCAGGGTAGATTCTCGTCGCTTCAGATCCTGTTGCATCCTTATGATTCGATGATTTTGATCTTCTAAATAAGCACCTAATTTTGTTGTTTTCTGCTGTTCCATTATAGCAAGATATTCCGAGAGCGGAGAAATTTTAGGCAGAGCCCGCTGGTTGTAAGACACCGTAATTTCCTGGCCCTGGATTTCCACAGCAGCATCCGGAATTATATAGACGGGCAAATCTTTGGACTGCAAAAACCCATTGCTGGGAATCGGGTTAAATGCTTGAATGACTTGACAGTAGCGTTGTGCTTCAGCAAAAGGAATCTTCAGATCTTTTGAGATTTTTTCTATATTTCCTTTCGCCAGAAGGGGAAGATAATCCTGAATGATGTTCAGAGTATATTTGTTAAAATAGGGACTGTGAGCTAATTGGAGGGTTAAACATTCCTCCAGAGAGCGAGCACCCACTCCGGTCGGAGCTAAGCTCTGCACAGCGTACAAAGCCTGCGTTGCCTCTTCCACTGAACTTCCCATGAAGGAAGCCAACAAATCGAGCGGTTCGTCTAGGTATCCGCGATGGTCCAGACTGTCAATGATGTATTCGCACCATGCCGCATAGCAAAATGGAAGATATTTCAAAATTTGTGGAAGCTGTTCCTTCACATACTCTGAAAAGGTTTCCTGATGTTGTATTGAACCGCCATCAGCAGTCTGAGCAGAATCATTTTCATTGGCCGCCTGACGGGACGGGATCACGGTCTCAAAAATGGAACCGGAAAAATCCTCACGAAAAGTCATAAGCGAATTGGAGTCCCCGTTCTGCCAATCTTTATAGAATTGGTCCAGATCTACCATTGGGTTTTCTTCTGCAAACTGGATTAATTCTGCCTGCAGTCCAGCCATTGGTAACTGCAGGATTTTTAGTGATTGTCTCATTTCGGCTGATAGGATTTGTTGCTGGCAATGAATTTGCGATTGTAGCATAGACATCATCTCCTGTCGCAAGTATATTATCGTTTTTTGCCTGCACATGTGGAACCCACTGTTTGCTTGCAAAGAGCATGGTCTAGTATGGGAGGCTCTGAAACTGATTTTTGCCGAAACATTGAGAAAGACAAATTTGAGGATTGGACCATACAATCAGTTTTTCTTTATTATAGCATACAGGAATCGAAACCGTGCCGCAATATGGTCTCATGATCTGAAATTCCAAAAGCGAACAGCCCGGCTCAAATACCGCCCCAATAATTGGAGGCGTTTGAGCCGGACTGATCGCTATGAGACTAAAAATCTAGTTGATGCGAGTTTGCTTTAATCAAGATCTGGATCATTAGATTGCACTTTGTCGTTCAGCTTTGACAAAATATCATTGAAGGTCTTTCGGTCAATTTTGTAGAACAAGAAGACAATTCCGCAGAGAACAGACAAGATTCCTGGAATTACAGTAAAGAAATTGTTGATGGTGCCGTTGACCAAAGGAGTCTGCGTCACATTCGCTTGGAACCCCAAAACTGCCAGAATGGCCGCCACGCCGGCACTGCCCAATGCAATGCCAAATTTATTTCCCAGCGAGATAAATGCAGACAAAGCCGTCGTTTCGAACCCCGGTTTTCAGCTGCCCGTATTCTACCGTGTCGGGAATCACGCCGTAAATACCAGAAGCCAAAACCCCTTCAAAGAATTTAGAGATTGCACACAGCGCATAGAATAGGACAGGCGAACCGATAGGTGAGGTAAATCGCATAAGGATCATGGCGATACCGGCTCCGATACATCCATAAGCGGTGACACGCCCCTTATTGCCATCGAAATTATACCAAGATTTAAACAGATAGCAGCCTGCAACGAGAGGGACAAGTCCTACAAGATTATATAGAGACATCAGACCTTCGTCGCCCTGGACATACTTGAAGTAGTAAGTATACATGGAACCTCTTCCGTGGATAAAAAAGCCCCAGAGTAGTTGGCCGCAGAATGCAATCAAAAATGGGCGATTTGCCAACATGGATTTAAATTGAACCCTAAGGGGGTACTTATGCTTGACCGGAGGAGGAACGACTTCCTTCTGCGTCGCAAACACGACTGCAGAACAGCACATAAATATGACCACAAAAATGACCGCAGTCAGGCGGTATCCCATCGCGGCATCCCCTTTGCCCAAAGCAGAGACCATGGGAATAACGATGATCCCAATTCCGGCAATAGAGATATTGGCAAGGGTGATCCGCATAGTGGACAGCTTCGCCCGTTCGTCCGTATTCTGAGTTAAAACACTGGTCATTGCGCTGTATGGAATATTCACTCCTGTGTAACAGAATACCAGCAGTGCATATGTCACATACATATAGACAATCTTGGATGTATTAGACCAATCGGGGTGTGCCCAGAACGTCAGCACCGTAATGATTGCTGTTGGGAAAGACATCAGCAGCACCCAAGGCCGGTAGCGGCCCCAGCGGCTCCTGGTGCGGTCGGACAGACTTCCGACAATCGGGTCATTGATCGCGTCCCATGCCCGTGCAATCAGCATCAGCAAGGAGACAGCCGCCATTGGGATCCCAAATACATCTGTATAGAAAATCATCAGATAGGATCCCACAAAGGTCCAAACAAAGTTATTTCCGAAATCTCCTAACCCAAAGCAGGCCGCTTTCCAAAAAGGAATCTTAATATTTGTATCCACAGTTTGGATGGATTCAGTTTCTTTCATGGGCGCTCCTCTCTATTCCTTTTTTCATCAATCTGCAGATTCTTAAAATGTAATAATTCCCTTAATATATCCGGGCGGGTTCGTATCCAGCAGCCGGAAGCCTTCGTCAACCCGTTCGAATGGGATACGGTGGGTGATCAATTCCTCTGTGGGGAATACACCCTTGACATAAGCTTCCACTCCGATTTCCAGAGTATGCATGTATTCATTCGTATAATAAGGATGAACCACATGGATAATGGGAGAACGGTACATCATATTGTAGGCCATCTCCTCTGTCCATGTCTCATTTTTTGAATACACAGACGGTGCAAGGATCTTGCCGCGGCCCGATATTTTTGCCACCGAAAGAGCGGTCTGCAATCCGTGCAAGCTCCCGGTGATCTCAACAATACAATCATACATCCTCCCGTGGGTCAGTTCAAACGAGACGTCCTCCACATCCACGTTTTTAGGATTAATGGTCTTGGTCGCTCCGTATTGGACCGCCATTTCCAGGCGCTTTTCATCCAAGTCGATGGCAACAATATCGCCTAGAGCCCGACTTTTCAGTCCGGCAATAACCATAAGCCCCATGAAACCGCACCCTATCACAGCAACCCGGTCTCCCATTTTCGGCTCCACGGCACGCACAATGTTGGCCACGCACATCATCGGCTCACCCAGGCAGGCGTCGATCGGCTTTGATGTCTCCGGGATCTTGATCATTTGTGCGTTGGCTGCTACATTGTAATCCGCAATACAGGTACTGAGTACGCCCGTCACCAAATCGCCCGGTCGGAAACATGTAACGGCACTGCCTACATCCTCGACAACGCATACTGGCTCATGCCCAATTCCCATGGGGAACTGAGGGTTCTTGATCATTGCGTCATAGCCATGTTTGTTTCCGAAGCCCATGGCGCTGGTTCCGCGATATGCGGGGATGTCAGAATGGCACAGCCCTACACTGATAGTTTTATACAGCACTTCATTTTCTTTCAGCTTTGGGATTTCCTCCTGAACAAAATCAAACTGCTTAGGCGCAACCAATACGGCTCTTGTCCTTTTCATCGCGTGTTTTCTCCTTCTCTTCCGACTTTATTTCCGGGAAATTGACTTTTTTGCTGCCACGGCAATGTCCTGGGCAGTAAGGCCCATGACCTGTTTTAAATAGTCAATGGGGCCAACCTCGCCGAATCTGTCCTTGACGCCCACACGCTCAACAGGGACAGGGCAATTGCTGCCCAGCGTCTCACAGACTGCGCTGCCCAGGCCTCCAATAATGTTGTGATTTTCAGCTGTGACAATTGCACCTGTCTCCTGCGCGCAGGTTGTTAAAAGATCTTCATCAATGGGTTTGATCGTAAACATGTCCACCACACGGGCAGAAATTCCATCGGCTGCCAGCAACTCTGCGGCCTCCATCGCTTCGGCGACCATTATTCCAGCGGCAACAATGGTGACATCCGAGCCCGGACGAATCACACAGCCTTTTCCGATGGTAAAATCAGAGCCTTCCTGATAAACTTTGGCCATGGGTTTTCGGGCCATACGGATATAATAGACACCTTGGAGTTTTGCCAGTTGATCCATCAGGTTGACCAACATCACGCTATCGGTGGGTTCTACAATTGTCAATTCGGGGAAGGCGCGCAAAGCCGCAACGTCCTCAAAGGGCATATGCGTACCCCCATTGAAAGCAGCCATTACGCCAGGATCAGATCCAACCAAGCGAATATTGGCCCCTGCATAGCAGGCAGAAATAAAAATCTGATCATTGGCACGGCGAGCCAGGAACGGTGCAAAGGTATGACAGAAGGGGATCTTCCCAACCGTGGACAAGCCACAGGCGACCCCGACCATATTGGCTTCCTGAATCCCGCAGTTGAACAGCTGTTTCGGGTAGGTTTGTTCCATTTCTTTGTATCCGCCGCCGAGAATGCAAACGCCTAGGTCAGCTTCCAGCTCCATGATATCACGATTTTCACCCATCAAACGCATCATGGTATGAAAATAAGTCTCTGACAGACCGGAAGGCTCCATTTCAATCTTATTCATTACTTGATAGCCCATAAGTGTTCCTCCTTTTTTTGTCAAAATCAGGCTTGAAGCGCCTGAAGCGCTTCCTCCATATCCTCTTTGGACACAGAAATATGATGGCACCAGGTGCGCTCGGCAAATGTGCAGCCTTTCCCTTTGATGGTGTGCAGAATAATGGCGCTGGGCTTATCCTGAACCGCTTTGGCATTTAGAATTGCCTCATGAATGGCATTATAGTCGTGTCCGTTGATCTCAACAGCATCCCAGTGGAAGCTCTTAAATTTGTCTACATAGCTCTCCATCTCATTAATCTGACTAACGTAGCCGTCAATCTGGGCTTTATTGTCATCCACAAAGAGGATAAGATTTCCCAGCTTCTGCTGTGCCGCATACAGGATGGCTTCCCAATTTTGGCCCTCCTGGGACTCCCCGTCTCCCATAATGCAATAAACAGTGTTCTTTTTTTCATTTAAAAGGTGTGCCTGCGCGATGCCGGCTGCAATTGAGAGCCCCTGCCCCAGAGAACCTGTGGTCATATCAATACCCGGCGTCTTCCGGCGATCACAATGGCTGGGTAAATTTGTCCCGGGCTGGTTCAACGTTTCCATCCACTCCATCGGGAAAAAGCCTTTCAGTGCCAGTGCCGCATAGATGGCCGGTCCCGCGTGGCCCTTGGAACAAACCAACCAGTCCCGGCCCTCCCAGGAAGGATTTTGGGGATCGTACTTCATGTCCTCCCCATACAGGACACTCAGCAGATCCGCGATTGACATACATCCACCGATGTGTCCAAATCCCCGAATCCCAATCTGTCGGATGGTTTGGATCCGAATTTCACGGGCAAAATTCTGCAGTTCCCGCTCTTTTTCTTGCGTCAGCATAAAACCACACTCCTTATATTTGGTCACGCTTTGCGTGCCTGACTAAATACAAGCAATCGCTTTGCCATAACGGACACCTTTTGCCTGAACATCTGGTAAACCAGTGAAATTTGGATCATTTGATAAAAAAACCATTTCTTTTTTGGCTATTCTGATGAGTTCAGTATGTCCATCTCAAAAGCCAGTGGGCTGAGAAACTTCTCCCCACGAAATGGAATAAGCCTTCGCAAGAAAATTCTCATGGTGAGACAATAAAATTCTCAAAATTCTCAATCGAATGGATCTGTTACCGAATCTGTCATAATTCGATGTACTTGCACCTCTATTTTTCCTTGTTTTGTCCATCTTTGTCCGCAGACACAATTGGCAGCTTTTATGCTAGGTATTTTGTAGCGGGTCCCTAATTATTGTAAGGAGGAATTCTTATGTTAACCGAATTTAATTTTCATGCTCCGTCTTTCGTAGTGGCGGGAAGAAACAGTGTTCATCAAACCGGGGAACTTTTAAGCCAATGGGGCGCAGGCAAAAATATCATGGTTGTGTGCGGCAATAAAACCTATTCCCTTGGGTTATTGAATTCTCTGTTGGACAGCATCCGCAGCGGAGGCTTCACGCCTTGTGTCTTCCATGGCTCTCTGCCTGACGCGCCGGTGGAGACTGTGCGCAGCGGCATCACCTATGCCAAAGAACATGACGTGTCTGCTATTGTCGCCTTTGGCGGGGGCAGCGCCATGGACACAGCCAAAGCAATTGCCTGCATGTTGGACGTAGACGGGGATATCATCGCATACTGCAAGGGACAAATCAAGCCGATCCGCCGCAGCAACCTGCTGTTTGCCATCCCCACCACTTGCGGTACAGGGTCAGAGAGCACTGACATTGGGGTTGTGTTGGATCGGGAAGCAAATTACAAGTATATTTTTGCCAATCCCTTTGCCGGCCCCGATGTGGCTATTTTGGATCCCGTACTGCTGACTGCGCTTTCTCCCTCCATGATCGCAGCCACAGCCATGGATGCATTTTCCCACAGTGCAGAAGCATATACCTGCAAAGCCGCCAATGTTATGATGGAACCGCTAGCCCTCGCTTCCATGGAGATGATTGTAAAGCATCTGCCTGCCGCAATGAAAGAACCCGGCAATCTGGAGGAACTGGAACAGTTGCTGATCGCCTCCTGTATGGCCGGACAGGCGTTTACTCAGGTCGGCCTTCATTTGGGTCATGCCATAGCTCACGGCGTAGGTGTATATGGTCACGTCCATCATGGAACCGCATGCGCTCTGGTTCTGCCTTATGCCCTCTCATCGGTGAGCGAGGTCATTCCTGACCGCATTGCAAGGATCGGTAAAATTCTTGGCGCCGAAATCCCGGCCCAAGCCGCCCCAAAGGAGATCGGTCGCATTGTCAGCGACTCTCTGCAATCGTTCAACCGCTCGATCGGCATTGGGCGTCTTTCCGACTATGGCGTCACAGAGGAACAGCTGGACTCCATGGCGGAATATGCAATACATGAGGGCGGAACACAAGGGAATTCTTTCCGCCCATCGCCCAAGGCAGAGGTAGTAGAGTATCTGAAATCCATTCTGTAATATAAATAAATCGGCAAAAAGCGGACGGGACTTTTTTGCCCGTCCGCTTTCCTGTCAGAAGAAGAGAATTGCTTGCAAAGTAGCGCAAATACTTTATAATGTTGTAAAGGGGGTGTTTTGCAATGTTAGATGCAACGGACCAGCAGTATTTTCAGAATCTAAAACACCTATGGGCACTTTTCCGGGAAACCGGAGAAATTTCCCCAGAGGTGAGGCCAATGATCGCTTCATCTTGGATGCGCAGCAGAGACTTCCATGTGGATATGATGAAGCCTCTTCGGGCTCCGATTTTATCCCGTCCTGAGCTCCAAGCTCTGCAAGCGACCAATCAAACCCTGATTGATCTTGCGAAACCCATTATGGAAAAAATGCATTCCTTGGTCGGGAAAACCAAAAATTTGATTTCTCTTCATAACCCAGACGGCTATATGCTTTACTCTTGCGGGGACGAATATTATGCCGAGATGGAGTATGAAAGTTCGTTTTCACTGGGTGTTTGCTGGCATGAACGCTATATCGGAACAAACGGAATTACCCTGGCCTTTCTGGAAGATTCTCCCGTTCAGGTTTATGGGGCCGAGCATTATTGTGCCGCCCAGCATGACGGGACTTGTTCAGCCGCTCCGATCCATGACAGAGATGGAAAAATTATCGGTGTGCTGAACATGGCCGGAAAAGACTGGTCAGGAACGCTTCACACCATGGGGCTTGTGGCATTGGCGGCTTTTTCCATTGAAAATCATCTTACATTGTTACATTCCTACAAATTGGTAGACACAGCAATTTCCAGTATTTCAGAAGGAATTGTTGTGGTGGATCATGAGCTATGCATCCAACGAATTAACCGAGGTGGAGAGCAAATTTTATGTTCCAACAAGGAGAAATTGTTGGGGCGCTCAATTTCGACATGGTTCGGAGCTCGGTATGAAGAACTGCAATCCCGCTTGCAGAAGGAAATGAACCCCTTCTCATTTGCAGAAGAAGAGCTGCTTGTGGAGGGACATCATATTTCTTGCAATATCTCTATTTTCCCTATTGTAGTGGAACAGCATCCGGAGGGGGCGGTTTTGCTTCTCCGGCGTAGCCGCTCGGTCAACGCTCTGGCCAATCAAGTAATGGGGAACCGCGCTCGGTATGTATTTGACTCCATCATTACCCAAGCGCCTCAAATCCTGCATACGATCCAGACAATGGAGAGTATAGCGGCCACGAATTGTACGGTGCTATTAGAGGGTGAGAGCGGAACAGGAAAAGAGCTATTTGCCCATGCCATTCACAGTGCTAGCCATCGAAAAAACGGTCCGTTTATTGCAGTCAACTGCGCCTCCCTGCCACATTCTCTTGTCGAAAGCGAACTATTCGGCTATGAAAAGGGGGCGTTTACCGGAGCCCTTGGACAAGGTAATCCTGGAAAATTTGAACTTGCTGATGGCGGAACAATTTTTCTGGATGAGATCGGAGAACTTCCTTTGGAAATCCAAAGCAAACTTTTGCGCGTTTTGGACTCTCACCGAATCTTTCGGATTGGAGGAAAAACGGAAAAGAATTTAAACATCAGAGTCATTGCTGCAACGAACCGCGATTTACAGAAAGAAGTAAGAAATTATAATTTTCGAGAAGATTTATATTATCGCATCAATGTGCTCTCTTTTCACATTGTCCCATTGCGGGAGCGGATTGGAGATGTGCCTCTTTTAGCAAACTATTTTATCGAGGAGATCAACCGCAGAGGGGAACGAGAGTCCAAGATCATATCTCCGGAGTGTATGCGAATTCTAGAGCAACACACTTGGCCCGGAAATGTGAGAGAATTGCAAAATGTGATTTTGCGTGCCTACTACTGCAGTGGGAAAAACGATGTAATTTTGCCGGAACATCTCCCGGATGACTTGCTGCATCCGTTATCAAACACGCGAACACCACAACCAAAACAATATTCCGGAGAAGACACCGCGCAGAAGGAAAAAATCGAGCAAGCGCTTTCTCAATGCAACGGAGATACAAAAGAGGCTTGCAAACAACTTGGAGTCAGCCGTGCTACGCTGTATCGATATTTAAATTATTACAACATACAGGCCCGGACTTTTAAAGCAAAAACCAAAACTACATAGTGCCCTTTGCTGGCCACAAAGGTATAGGGGAGAGAAGACAGCGGCGGTGAACACACTAGAGGCAGCATTCCTATGGGTTTTAAATTATTGGCTGACAATAGCAAAAATAAGAGAGCCAAATTCCGGGCAACTGTACTCAATGGCCTGAAAACTGGGGCATAGTGTAGATTGAGCTATATTGACGAAATCTACCTGCTGTTTCAGCACGAGTACAGCGCCAATTTCCTGTTCACCCTCTGGAAACGGATGCGCAAATACGGGGCCTGCGGCACGGGGCTGACGCAGAACGTCGATGATCTGTTGCAATCCCATACCGCCCGCACGATGCTTGCAAACAGCGAATTCCTGCTCATGCTTAATCAGGCGAGTACGGACCGAATCGAGCTGGCGCGGCTGCTCAATATTTCGGATAATCAGCTTTCGTACATTTCAGGCGTAGACTTTGGACACGGGCTTCTCAAGTGCGGCAGCACCATCGTGCCATTTGTGGATCATTTTCCGAAAAACGGCAGGCTGTACCAGCTTATGACGACGAAGATGTCTGAACGGGTGGAGCAGGCGTCGTAATGCGGGAGGTCAAAGAAAAATCACCGCTGAAAGAGCGAACCGTCAAAACCCTCAAATCCGCGCCGCAGGCAGCGTTCCGTCGTGGCGCGGACGCTGCCTTTCAGCAGTTTCGGCAGGAGCTGCGCGAGGCTGCACAGGACGGCCAGCCGGAAGATCGCTATGAGAGCGGCAAAATCACGGATACCGCCGACCATGCCGTGCAGGAAGTCCGCCATCTGGCAGAAAAGGCAGCCCACAGGCTGCCGAAAACAAAATCCGAACCGCAGCGGGAAGCCAGGACAGAATCTGTTCCACAACATGAGCAGCCTCGGCACCCCCGGCAGCCTAGTCGGTCAGACTGTGGTCGGCATAGTTGATGGTTCTGCATTGGATTGCCTGCGAAAGACGCGCGACCGCGCCCTCGGCGTCTAAGTCGGGATAATTGCCCTCGAGGGCAAAGAAATCGGTGATCTTCTTCGTCATGCCATTTTGTCCTCCAGATAGCGGCTGAGAAATTCGCGCGTGCGGCTCTCCTTCGGATTCCCGAAGACCTCGCGCGGCGAGCCCTGCTCGAGAATGACGCCCCGGTCCATGAATACCACGCGGTCGCTGACCTCCTTGGCAAAGGCCATCTCGTGCGTTACGACGACCATGGTCATGCCCTCCTGCGCGAGGCGCTTCATCACATCGAGCACCTCGCCCACGATCTCGGGGTCGAGGGCGCTCGTCGGCTCGTCAAAGAGCATGATCTCGGGTTCCATGCAAAGCGCCCGCGCGATGGCGACACGCTGCTTCTGCCCGCCGGAGAGGCAGCGGGAGTCGGCATGGATAAAATTCTCCAGTCCTACCGCCTTGAGGTGACGGATAGCTGTTTCTTCGGCCTGCGCCCTGGGAATGTGCCGCACCGTCATGGGCGCGAGCGTGCAGTTGTCCAGCACGGACTTGTTATTGAAAAGGTTGAAGCCCTGAAACACCATGCCGATCTTCTGCCGCAGGGCATTGAGGTCGACCTTAAGGTCCATGAGGTCCTGCCCGTCGAACCAGATGTGGCCGGAATCGGCTTCCTCCAGCAGATTGATGCAGCGCAACAGCGTGGACTTACCGGAGCCGGACGCGCCGATGATGCACACGACCTCGCCACGGTTGACCTCTAAGTTGATGCCCTTGAGCACATGGAGATTGCCGAAGAACTTTTCGAGCTGTTCGATTTTGATGATGGAATTCGTTTCCATGGTCTCACCTCAGTTTGAGCTCGGAATGCCCCAGTCGGGCACGCCGCCGCGTTTTTTGCTGTTGTCGGGGGCCTGACTGTCAAGCCTTCCGGCGATCGCCTTGAGCAGCAGGGAGGAAAGGTAGGCCAAAATCAGGTAGAGGAGCGCCGCGATGAGATAGGTCTCCGTGCCCTTGTAGTAGATGCCGGCGACGGAGCGCGTCATGAACATCAGGTCGGATACGCCCAGCACGCACAGCACGGAGGAATGTCAAGCCCCCGCGGAGCGGTTCTCAAATTCTTGACAATCTTGCGCCGAAAATCCTCGCTGACTTGTAGAATTTTACTATTCACACGGTTATTTATGCGCGGCAAAAGCGCGCGAAATTTGTCATTTCCTTACAGAAAAAGGCTGATTTTTTTACACGGGCGTGCTATGATATCGCCGTAAAGTGCAAAAAGGGGCCATGGCCCCTTTTCTGTTCCCGACCGGGAACAGATGTGCTGTGCTCGCCCGCGGGGAGTCGCGGAAACTATACATTGTAGGAGGACATTTTATGAAACGTAAATTGCTATCCATTTTACTGTGCCTCGTGATGGCGCTGTCGCTCTTACCGACGGCTGCCCTGGCGGAGGGGGAGAAAGTCGCCAGGGTCGGCGATACTGCTGAATATACGACCCTCGCGGACGCCATCGAGGCGGCGCAGGGCGGCGAGACCGTCACGTTGCTGGCTGATATCACCGGCCAGACCGAGATCCCGGCAGGGAAGAACATCGTGCTGGACCTGAACGGCAAGACGATGACACACACTGGAACTACCCTTTATAATAGTGGTACGTTGACTGTTCGCGATTCTTCTGCTGAAAAGTCCGGCAAGATCGTGTCTACTGGTAACGTGGGTATTGGCGTAAATCATAATTCAATCACAACGATTGAATATGCCAACATCGAAGCGGTAGAAGGTGCAGTCATTACTGGCTATGCTACCGGCGCTGAGATCACGATTCAGGATGGTATTTTTGCGGCCTCCGATAATGCAGTGATCGCGGGTAACGGAAATAGCACTGATCATAGCGGGACGGAGCGCAAAAATGCTAATACCATTACCATCAACGGCGGCAAGTTCACCGGTAATATTAAGACCCCCGGCTATATTGCCTGCGGCATTTATGCGCCGTGGAAGGATATTGTAACCGTGAATGGCGGCGAGTTCACCGTCAATAACGGCATTGGCATTGTTGCCCGTGCCGGACAGGTGAAGGTCAATGGCGGTACGTTCACCTGTAGTGGCAGCGCCGCGGGCAAGGTTGGCGATAAGAACTTTAACATGACTGCGGCCCAGTGCCTGTATTTTGATGCGACCGATCCGGCCTATCCTGCTTATAATTCTACAACCGACTATATTAAGGTCACCGGCGGCACCTTCTCCAGCGACGTGTCCGCGTATGTTGCAGATGGCTATATTCTGAACAATGGCACTGTGGAAAAATTGGGCGAGACCAACGCAGTTGCCAAGGTCGGCGATACCTATTATAAGACCCTCGCCGCGGCTATTGCCGCCGCGCAGGACAGCGAGACCATCAAGCTGCTGAAGGACTGCTCGTCTGAGCGCGTTAATCTGGAAGACAAGTGCATTACGATTGATCTCAACGGAAATACACTGACCTCGACCTCAGCCTACGGCGTGATGTTCTGTGCCAAGAACGGACACAAAATCACGGTCAACGGAACGAAGGAAGGCTCCAAACTCGTCGGTACGCTGATGGTAACGGCTGGAACAGACGGTCATATCGAGATCAACGGCGGCACCTATGAAAGCAGCCTGTATTGCCCAATTTACATCAACGGCGCTGTCAGCTCGGAAAACTCCACGCTGACCGTCAAGAATGCGATAATCACCGCTTCTAACAGCGAATCCAGTCAGGATAACGGGGTTGGTGTGTATCTCGCGGGCTATAGCACGAGTGCCTTCGAGAACACCACAGTCACTGCACCCTCCACCGGTATCGAAATCCGCGCAGGCAGGCTGACGCTGACAAACTGCAACGTCACTGGTGGCAATGGCAACGTCGCAGCAACTGCAAATGGCAATGGCAACACCGTACAGCATGCGGCGCTTGCGATTTCCCAGCACACCACAAATAAACCCATTGATGTGACCATCAACGGCGGTACGTTTACCGGCACAGCGCCGATTTATCAGACCGATGTGCAAGGCACTGGCTCCTCCAATGTCAAGGCGGAAGTTAAAAACGGTCAGTTCAACGGCACGGTCAGCGCTGCGACCAATGGCACCATCGCCGTCTCCGGCGGCACGTTCTCCAGCGCAGTCCCTGTCAATTGCTGCGCTCCCGGCTTTGAACCTACGAAGAACGACGACGGCACCTATGGCGTGAAGATCAAGGCGAACTTGGCTGCCGAAGTCCTCGACGCACAGGGGAACACAGTAGGCGCTTATGATACCCTCACCGCCGCCATCACCGCTGCGCAGAACGGCGACACCGTCGTGCTGCTGAAGAATGTGACCGAAAATGTCACCATCTCCGCGGACAAGACCATCACGCTCGACCTGAACGGTAAGAAGCTGACCAACGCTGACGAGCAAGACACCATTACAGTCGCATTGGGGGCATCGCTGACTGTTACCGGCACCGGCACCGTGGACAATGTGACGCACGGCAAGGCCGCTGTTTACAACAAGGGCACTGTCACCCTTGCCGACGGCACCTACGAGCGCTCTGCCGAAGCCGGCAAGGATGCAAACGATGCTGGCGGCAACAGCTTCTACACCGTTTTGAACCATGGCAACATGACTGTCGAGGCTGATGTTGTGGTCAACAACAAGGGCAAGTACTCCAGCCTGTTTGAGAACGGCTATTATAACTATAGTAATAGGGATGGCGTGGTGAACCCGACACTGACCATCAAGGGCGGTACCTTTGATGGCGGTCTCAATACCATCAAGAACGATGATAATGCCACTCTGACCATTAAAGATGGCACCTTCCAGAACTATACACAGGCTGCGTTCCAGAACCATAACATCGCTACCGTTGAAGGCGGCACCTTCATTGGCGGAGGCTCCGCCAAGGCCGTGCTCCAGTGCGGCGTTTGCAGCACTGCTGACGAGGAGCACGATAAGCATCAGCTGACCATCAGCAGCGGCTACTTCTTTGGCGAGATCACGAAAACCGTGGGCACCATCTCCATCACCGGCGGCACGTTCAGCAGCGACCCGAGCGTTTACGTTGTGGGCAACGGCAGCGCCAACATCGTCAAGCGTGATGGCAGCGAGGGCGCTTATACCTACACGGTTCTTGCAAAATCCGGTTTGACCTCCGGCGTGTATCTGACAAACCCCTCCGGCGCTCTGGCAAGCAATTACTATGTGAGCAGCACCGCGAACGGTGTCTGGACGGTCAGCTACTCTGCGCCCTACTCCGGCGGCAGCAGCTCCTACGTCCCGACCTACTCCGTCTCTACCCCGAGCAAGACCGAGAACGGCAGCGTGACCGTCAGCCCGAAGAACGCCAGCAAGGGCGACACCGTGACCGTCACCGTCAAGCCCGACAGCGGCTACGTCCTCGAGACCCTGACCGTCACCGACAAGAACGGCAACAAGCTGACGCTCAAGTACAAGGGCAACGGCAAGTACACCTTCACCATGCCCGCGGGCAAGGTCGAGGTCAAGGCGACCTTTATGGAGGACAACTCCATGCTGAACTTCTTCTACGATGTGCCCAACGGCGCCTACTTCTATGAGGCCGTCAAGTGGGCGGTCAAGAACGGCATCACCACCGGCGTGGGCAATTACCTGTTCGCTCCCGAGCAGCCCTGCACCCGCGCGCAGATCGTGACCTTCCTGTGGCGCGCCGCCGGCTCTCCCGAGCCGAAGAGCGCTGCGTCCGGCATGACCGACGTGGTCAGCGGCAGCTACTATGAGAAGGCAGTTGCGTGGGCCATCGAAAACGGCATCACCACCGGCACGACGACCAGCACATTCTCTCCCGACGCGACCTGCACCCGCGCGCAGGCGGTGACGTTCCTCGCCCGCGCCCTGAACGCGAAGGCGACGAGTGTGGCGGAGTTCTCCGACGTCCCGACCAACAGCTACTTTGCGGACGCGGTCGCCTGGGCGGCGGCTAACGGCGTGACTGAGGGCATCGGCGGCGGCCTGTTCGGCTCCGACAATGACTGCACCCGCGGTCAGATCGTGACGTTCCTTTATAGAGCGTACAACAAGTAACAGGAACACGCTCCCTCAGACAAAACAAAGAGAAGAGGCCCATCTGCCAAATGAACCGCGACCCGTCAAGAGGACAGTGAAAAAATATAAAGTTTTCCCGGCCAGCAGCCAAGCGCTGCTGGCCGCTTTTATGCGGCGAGGCAAAGCGTGTGCTTTTCCATCGGCGTCAGGACGCCCAGATTGCGCTGGACACGTCTCGTGTTGTAATAGCGAATATAGACGAATCGAACTCGAATCTCTCCGACATGAGCTGACATCACGTCATGATACTTGTTCATCTATAGTGTAGTGAAAACACATATCATCTGAACACTTTGGATCAATTGGCGAAAAGCCCAGTTGTTTCAAGGTGCTCAGGCTTTTTTACGGCCGGAAATTTTCTAAAAACTCCATGGATCAATGGCCGCCTTGCAGAGGTTCAAACGGGATTTGAACCTCTGTTTTTCCATATTCAAGCGGAATTTCAGTGACAGCGCCCTTTTTCAGAGGGCTGCGGCGGCGAGATTCAGGATAAATCGAAGAAAAATCTTTCACAAAGTTATGGGCGCTGGATTGTTGGTTTTGACGAACCAATGACCAGCGCTTTTTTGCGCTCAAAAAGGGCACTGAGATTGGAGGTATGATATGATGGCTGCGGAAAAACGCCGAAGGAGCAGTATGTGCTCCATGCCGACGGCCGGGACGAGGGATTGCAGGATACCGATGCGGACAGCCCTGAGGCGTTTCATGCATGGCTCCACGATAGAGACCGGTGCGGCGGACATCCGTGGGAGGTCTGCCGCGGCGGAAACTCTACGCACGTCGATCTGCGGGTAATGGAGGATGCGCGCGGTTATTTTCTGTATCTGGCAGGAGCAGCGTGGAACCGAACGATGGAAACCGTTAAATTCTACCTCGCCCTGACGAGAGCAAATATCCCCGTTTATCTGGCCGAAGCAAAGATGCTGGCTGACCGGCTGGCGGAAGAAGAAAAGATTGGGATCGTGCCGGAGGGCGTTCTGCCCGCCTACTGTGGAAGCTGGTTTCCAAACGAACACATCATCGACTACATGAATTTGCCCAGTGAGGATCGGGAAAAGTTTCTGCCATTTTGTACATGGTATGAGGAAAGGCCTGCGGTTCTTGCTCAGCGCGAAGAAACATGATGTACTTGCCTGTGAAATGCTCGATTCCCGTTTCGGCGCAGTTACGCGTTGGATCAGCAGGGTGAACCACAAGTTCCATGACTTCCTGGCTTTCAGCAGCTAAAATACGGACAGAAACAAATTTCCAAGCCAGAGGTGAAGAAACATGAATCTGAAAGAAGCGTTTCGCTACCAGAACAAGCTGCAGTCCTTCCTGGACGACGCGCAGAGCATCCTCGACCGCGATTCCAATGTCACGCGGGTCGAAAACACCTATCTGCGGCACAAGGTCATGGTGGAAGCGGAGGATGAAACCGTTCTTGCCGTGCCGGAAACGGAGTATTATGAGGGAATTACAGACATTGCCCGTTTCCTCCTGTATCTGCTGGACGAGAAAGGCAAGCTGTTCGCCGCCATCCGCAAGGCAAAATCGGAGCTGGACATCGATATGGACAGCGCGGTCAGCCTCAACACAACGCGTCAGAGCATTGCCCGCACGTTTAAACGGATGAATGATCTGCGCAGCTCCGAGCAGACGATTTCAAACGGTGGCACCGGTTACCGGTTCAACGCCGAGGGCAATCAGATCTCCTATCGTTGCGATGTACGGCGAGTGACGACGATCAATTATGACCGCAAGGTCATCCGCGCTGCGCTCGGCAAACTGAATCAGCAAGCCGATGAGACTTCCACCAGAATCGACCTGTGCCTTGTCACGTCGAAGGTGGACTACGCGCCGCCCTTTGATGTGAACGCCAGTTTTGCAGAAGCATTCGAGACCTATACAGAAATCGCTGGGGCATAACGCCCCGGCACAGCCCGGCTATTTTGGATGCGGCAAGCCAAGAGAATGTGGATACCGGTTCAGGTGCAGATGAACGATAACGCTGCACACTTTTAGAAAGATATTCTGGCTTGGCTCACCCTACGAGCTTTTATGGAAGAAAAAAGAAGCGTTCCGCTTTTCCAACCTCGCCAGACGTTCTTCCGCGAAAACCGCTTTTTCCATATCACACGTTTTCCTGCATCCAAACTGACGTCTCCATATGTAAGGCGTACAAGCCTGACTCGCTGATTACGAAATCAATTACGATCAAATGCTGATCTTTTCCGTGTGCGCAGCTGAACGTGTGACCTGTCACGCAGCAGGCAATGCAGGCGGAGCAAATGGTAGAAGCTGCATCGGACGCTTGCCGTATCCAAAATAGCCGGGGAGAAAATGATGTGAGCAGCAGGACTCGGCCTGCTGCTCACTGACGATATGCAGTTTTATAACAGGAACCAGGATCTGATCCATCGGAACCTCAAAGAGCACTCCGAGCGCGTAGAGATTATCTACCGTGGGCAGGCTTTCGCCCTTCTGCCACTTGTAGATCGCGCGGGGTTCTTCAAAGCCGAAGTAGCTTTGCAGATCCCGGACGGTCAGGCCGCGCTCCATGCGTAGGCGGCGGATGTTGTTTCCCGTCGCGATGAGATCGATCACGGGGTATGCTTTCATTCCCATTTTGCTTGCCTCCTTTAAGGTCGTGATATTACAAAATATCAGAGATGGCAGCCGGATGCAAGATGACAACGCACTTTGTAATTCAAATGTAAAACTAGAGGGGGATGAAGTGTGATCAATACGGTACCGCTGAAGAAGCAGAGCAAGCGAGCGCAGAAGGAATATCACAGCAAACAGCGCGGAAGTTGGTACGGTATATCGCCCGTGACGCGCACCGCGCCTAGTAGAAGGCTTTATGACCGAAAGCGAATTAAGAGAGAAGATCGGCGGACTTTCGGAGAATGAATTCCTGAAGCGCATTTGAGAAGCAAAGACCGGCGTAGGCTGCGCCGCGTTCGAGACATTCAAAAGAGTGACAGACTGCTGCACATTATAAATTATGGAAACCATGCCACGCATCGCAGATATATCGATTGGGGCTTTGACGGTCGGACGCTGCTGCACACAGGAAAGTACATCAAGTATCCTAAAAACAGCCGCAGTCAGAGCTGGATCAAGCTAGAGACTAGCCGTAGGATCCGCAGCTGCCGAAATGCTCCAGCAAAAGGGAATTTCTATCGCCGCTTATTTGACTATATAGTGATGACCAATTGCCAATTATCTTTGGCGAAGGGGTGTAAAGTTGAGAAAAAGTTATGAGTACAACGTAAAACTGTGTATTACTGCAAAATTGTCTTGCAATATGCAGAAAACGGCTTGGAGGTCGTCCTAACGTTTAGGGACGACCTCTTTAGCTGCCTACAGCGACTATGCGGTTACGCTTACATTTTAGGACAAACCACGGCAAATTGAATTTGAACGACAATCAATTAAGAATCTTGACCATGAGCTTTTTGCAAAGGAATTTTTGTGGGGAGCCAATTGAGTGGAATATGTGGCCCAAACTGTGCCTGTGACCATTATAAATAAAAATGTTTAAAAACGGGGATTTTAACTGTTAGAGTTGCGCATACGTGTTGAATTTGGTAGAATGTCGTCAGAGCATTCTAAGAATGAAATGGTTTTAATAGGCGGTGTGTTATGAAAATCCTTTTTCTTCATATTAGCGATGCGTATCCCCATAAGAGAAGAGACTGAATAGTGTGTGCTCTGCGCACTTGCAAATTGGTTTTACAAAATACAGTGGGAGGAATCAGAATGCTGGACGGAGAGTTTATTGAGCATGTATGTGATCATTCAGATCGTTCTGCGTGGAACTGCATGACATTGATTGCCGGAAAGAATGCGACAACGACCGGCCAGGTCCTTGTCGCACATAACGAGGATGACAATGTATATTGCAAAGTCTATCGCGGCGATGTCCCGCAAATGAATTGGCAGGCAGGCTCTGTGATCCCTGCTGAAAATGGGCGGGCGTTGATCCCTCAGATTGAACATACACATGGGTATCTATGGGTCGAAGTGAAAGCAGGAATGTACGGCTTGTCCAATGCAGATACCTATTTCAACGATGCGGGCATTCTTATTGTAAGTAACAGCTGTAAAGTCTCAAAGGAGAACACACGGGATCCGTCTCGCCTGAGCAATGGCGGCATAGAGGGAAATCTTCGCCGCATAGTAGCTGAACGGGCATCGACAGCGCGGGAAGCGCTGCAGATCGCTATCGAAATGGTCGATACATATGGATATGCGCCAGACGGACGAAGCTACACGTTTGCAGACAAGAACGAAGCGTTTATGATTCAGATCGTCAGCGGTCGACATTATATGGCAGTTCGCATTCCGGACGATATGGTGGCAGTAATGCCTAATCACTATACACTGCACGGGCTCAACGACTTCCCGGAAGCCTACTATTCGCCGGATCTGGTTGAATACGCCATAGAAAAAGGGTGGTATAAACCCCGGCAGGATGGCAGTTTTGAGGATTTTGACTTTGCAAAGGCGTATGCGATAGAGGAAAAACAACACCAACCTTATAATGTATTGCGCGCAAAGCACGCTCTTCAGAAGCTGATGCATCAGAAATGCGGGAACACAACAAATGATCTGCCCTTTGTTTGCCGCCCGAACCATAAGGTTTCACCCCGTGAATTAGGCAATATCATGTCTGAACACTATGAGGGCACGCCGGATGACGCGGAACGGGTTGGCCCTGGGCGCTCTCCGCATTATTCCAGTATCCGCCGCATTTGCACCGGCTCCACTGTAGACAGCATCGTATGTGAGTTTTCCAATGAGGCATTGTTTACAAAAATATGGACTTGTCTTGGGCGGCCCTGCCAGCTTCCCTATATGCCGACACACCGGCCGCAGGACTTCCGAAAGCCCTGAACTCCATGGAAAAGCCTGTTGAGCGAGCCGCAAAACACTATTTATCAGCACCCGAAGAGATGGGATATTCAAGAAGTGTCTGGCAGAGATTCCGTGATTACCAAAATGCAATGGATCTGCTGTATTGTGACACCGCAGACGACGGCCGTAAGCTTCTGTCTGATCTTTGGAACGCCGACTGCGAGGCTATAGAAAGGGCGGAGAACGAAGCACGAAGCCTCATCCGCTGTGGTAAGGTTGAGAATGCATTGACGCTGCTTCGTGAAACAGATAATTTGAGAATATGCAAAGATTTGGATGCGCTTGAAATGTTTGCTTCACAAAAGACTCGGCGGATAGATGCTGCGCCGGTATATCTGGAATCCAATCAGAAAAAAGCATAACAGTTACCTTCTCTTGTCCCTTTGAACCCGTAGAGGAGAGTCTGATTTTTGGACTGAGCGGCCGAAGCACCAGTGCCAACTTTGCTTGTTGTCAGCAGGGAACGCTCAGAAAACATACAAGCGGCCAGTATACGGCAGACTTTTCACTGGAACTGCTCAAACCGGATCTGTGCGCAGCCGCGTCTTTTGCCTGCCTTCTGGGAGGAACGGACACCACAGGCATTCCATTTGTTGGGCAAGTAATGCTTTCGCTCCCCAAAACCGGAGTGAACCGCATGTGTGTTATGGCGGACACACTGAGAGATAAGAATGGCTGCAAAATGAAGTGATATATTAAATGCGGCCATGTGTGTAGTTTTCATTGCAAAACGGTGCAATAAGAGCTATAATAAAGACAACAGAGGGCAAGCATCTATTTTGGTTCTACTCAGCCCTTGAGACTAAGCTGCTTTGACTTGCAGGAAACGCGAAAACCCTTGAGATTTCAGGAGATTTTTAAGTCGAGGGATCTAAAAGGGTGCTGCTTGCCATCAAGCTGCACCCAAATAGATGCCACTGCGAAAAGCCCAGAAGTTTCAACTGTTTCACCCCATAGGTACACAATGTGTCATGGGGGTACAGCTGGTACGGGCAAAAGCAAGACGCAAGCTCATGCATTTGAGTTTGCGTCTTGCTTTTTACATAAGGATAGAGCTTGACAGGAGCAATGTCGACGCTCGGAGTCTTCAGGTGCATCCGGATAAAGTGCTGTGTTTTCAAGGGTTGTACGGTTTTTAACGAGAACAGCCAGCTTCTCTGAACTTTCCGAAAACCATTGAAAACACTGGGCAAATCGGCTTTTTGGGGATTTCGGATGATAGTAGTCAAATAGTAGTCACGGTCATATCATTGCAAAAACAACATTTCAGGAAAAATATAAAGACGCGCTGCTTGCAGAATTACAAACAGCGCATTTTCATATGTCGGTCAATTATCAAGATCGTTTCAAATCATATCCTTAGCCTTCTGGCTGCAGCTCGTAAGTACACAGATAAAATAGAAACGACGTCATCTGATAGCGGCTGATACGGGTATCGGAGGCATCCAGCAGATCGGGAAGATCGCTGTCCCGTGTTGTGATGCCGGTCTGATTGCACCAGAGCATGGCGCGGACGGCTTCGGCACTGAGCTGCGGCTCACTCTGTATGCTCTGCTGGAGCTGTGTCCGGTCTAGGGCAGATGCGGCGGCAGCGGGTAGCATCGCGTTTCGTTACGATATTCACTGGACGCAGGGCATTTCTCTCCAATGCGGCAAGCACGGCAGTCTTGTCAAAATCGTCACCCAGCTTCCGTGCCGTGATGGGCTTCGGCCTGTCCGGGAGTCAGGTAGGAATACCGTCCACGGCTCTCCTTGACGATCACGCCCTGTTGCAGCAACAGGGAAGAAAACTCGTCAAAGCTGCCTGCCTTGTCAAGGGCTTTTCGGATGATCTTGCGCAACTTCTCCTTGTCGGTTTCAAACTTAGTAGGCTTGGCAGGTAATCCCTCGGCGGCAAGGGCATCGGCTTTCTCGTCCAGCTTGGCTTGCCCCTTTTTCTTCTCCCAATACTCGCGCTCGGTGACGCGGCTGGCGCTGCCGTGGAGCAAGTCGATCTGATAGAGGTTTTCCCGGTGACACAGCTCCATGACCTCGGCTCTGAAATGCTCCATGGCAGCGTCGGTGCAGCGGTGCTTGCATCCGGCGCGGGTGTCGGCGGGCCTGTCCATGTAGGGCGGCAGCAGTACTTCTTCAATGTGCAAGCTGTTAATGATGATAACACCATTGGGAACATTCGCTGCTGGGATTTTCTTTCTCTCTACCCTTACTACAATTTCAAAAACGCTTTTTGGCCAGTTTTCAGAAAATTGTTTTGCAGGACAAAAAAGAACGGTCTGCATTGCAAACCGTTCATAAAACACACACAAGTTTCTTATTCCAAATGATACCTACGAAAGAGTGCAGACCGTGCCCCACCTTTGGAGATGTAAGAAGCAGTCAGCTGGTGCAGTGAACGAACAAATGCCTCGTGAGATTGCTCTCACGAGGCATTTGCAACATTTTGCATACAAAGCTGTGAGAGACGCATGAAAGCAGGGAGTTTCTGCCTGATTATGCGGAAGCAGGAATTAACCGACCGCTCTGGATTGTCCGGCGCTCAAAGAGCATACAGCCGCAATGACCCTTGAAGGTGGGGAAGCAGATGATCCGCAGATCCGTGTCGATCTCCGGGCTGTGATCTGCGATCTCCAACGTCTCACCGAACAGCACCGTGCGCTCGCAGACCCGTAGCCACTTGGCGTCCATATTGGGGAAGATGCTGCCGAAGGAGTGGTCAATGAGCTGCTCCAGCGGCGTTTTTTCCAGCTCTGCCAGTGCCTCGTTGCCATAGTGCTCATGTGTGATAAGGAAGCACAATCTGTGTAAAATTTTTTCTCGTTCCAGTCAGGGCGTATTTTGCTCTGGCTGGAACATTTTCTTTTGTGCCGCTATGCTGGCAAATCGAGCTTGCCGACGAAAGAGTAGTAGTATATTCAAAAAAAAGTGCGGCCTTATACATTAGAATGATTTGCATTTTACAAAAAATGCGGATATAATTACTATGAATTAATATGAGGCGAAAAACTTATGATGAGGGGCGCGCCCCTCATCCGTGGGTACCCACGGGATGAGGGGCGCGCCCTCATCCCGTGGGTACCCACGGGATGATACCACTCTGTAACCTGTGGACTTTGCCCGCTGTGGTCAGGCGGGCACGAACAAAACCTGACCACCATACAAAGGAGGACATACCATGAAAAAACGCATCGCAAGCCTGCTTCTTATTCTGGCACTGTGCTTTACGCTGCTGCCAACGGCGGCGTTTGCAGAAGAGAACGAGCAAAGCAGCAAAACTTCAATCACAACAGTAGATGAACTTTTGCAATTTGCACAAGCTGTGGACAATGGCGAATATGATGATAAAACAGATGCGGTTGTATCACTTGATGCAGATTTGGATTTAACAGATGTTGCGTGGACACCAATTGGCAGCGTATTTGCTGCTGATGGAACTCTGCTGCATTACTTCAGCGGCAAATTTTACGGAAACGGGCATACGATTTCCAATTTGGATTTTTCCGAAAACTACGGAAAGACAGAGTATCCGTCTTTCGGGTTTTTCAGTGAGGTTTACGGCGCTGAAATTTCCGGTTTGACAATTCAAGGCAAGCTGAATGTGTCCAATTCAGGGTATGTCTATTTTGGAACGGTAGCGGGCGTTGCAGCAGACAGCAAAATTTCTGACTGTGCTTCAAATGTGTCGTTCACGGATACAGACAAATATATTAACGGTACTGTGGCTTTGTGCGGATATGCGATAAATAGCACGATTGAATACTGCCAAAACAAGGGGGATTTTTCAATAACGCAGGATGTCACCTCTTTTCAGATGGGCGGTATCGTAGGTCTTGCTCAAAACAGCACCGTACAGTATTGTGCCAATACGGGCGATATGACCTCTTGGACACCCTGTACTGGCGGAATTGTTGGACAGTTGATTCAGAACTCAAAGGTCATAAATTGTTATTCCACCGGGAAAATAGTTCCTCTTGGTAAGGGAACTACGGATTTCGGCGGCATTGCAGGTACAGTTGGCACAGGAACAGAAATAAGACATTGTTATTTCGCCGGGGAAGTGGATCTATCTCAATATACTGCCACTACACCTTATAAGCGTTTAGGCGGTATTGTCGGCGGTGTTTCTTCTGATACACCCGTTTTTGAAAACAATTATTTCATTGAAACAGAAAATGTTACTGCTTGCAGTAAGTATACGGAAGCAGGTACAGCAAAGTCCCTTGAATATATGAAAACGGAAGATTTCTTTAATGAAATCACTGCTGCCAGCGGCAATTATCGATTTAATCCTAATGGAACGCCCCTTTTGCCTGCACCGAAATATGCGGTTTCTTTTGTTGTAACACCTGCCGAGTTGACGAATGTAGTCATTAAGATAAACGGTCAGGCAGTAGAAAACCCTGTTGATTTGGAAGCGGGTACTTATACTGTCGAAGTCAGCGCAGATAATTGCGAGGTTTTCAATCTCAATATTACGATTACGGCTGATACAGCAACTCATACGCAGACCATTGCAATGACTTATTTGCCTTCCGACTACACTATGTTCATCGGAGCCATTGCTGCCTTTCTCACGAAAGTTGAGACAAGCCCGTTCAGCGATGTGTCCACCAGCGCCTACTACTACGAGGCCGTGAAGTGGGCGCAGGAAAAGGGCATTACCGGCGGTATCGGCAACGGTCTCTTTGGGCCGAAGGTTGGTCGGATATTTTTAGCGGACATTTCAAGGCATTTTCGCACCTTTCTGCTCAGAAAATCTCGCAGCTTCGTCGTTTCCAGCACGGATAATTCCACCTGATTTTTCCGCGTTTGGGTCACGGTTTGGGTCAGGACAGAAAACCAGCGGCGCAGAATCTGCGCCGCTGTAAACAAAGAATAGCGGCTTTCAGCCATTGCTGCCAAAGGCACTCTGCCTCTGGCAGTTTTTGCGTCTACGCAAAAATACGTAGGATAAATACGTAGTTCTACATATTTATTCGCATCCACACTTCTTGGTATAATTGCACCAAGAAAAGAAAAAACAGAAAAATAAATTTAGGCAAAAATGCAAAGAAAGAGGATGATTTGATGGATGAGGAAATGATGTTTGAGATGTCCGCAGGTTCTCTTGAGGGTCTGCCTTCCGTTGGTGAGATGTTTGATCTCACGGGAAAAGTTGCTGTTGTGAGCGGTACAATCGGTCTGGCGCTGAGCGTCATTTACCGGCTGGCGTCCTGCGGCGCGAAGGTCGTCTTCGGCGCACGGCGCGAGACCGTCGGCCAGATGGCGGAGGAACGTCTGCGGGAGATGGGCCTTGATGTCCGCTTCCATAAGCTCGATGTCAGCAGCGTGGAGAGCTGCCGGGAGATCGTTGCGTTTGCGGAGCAGACCTACGGCACGGTGGATATTGTAGTCCCGGTCGCAGCGGCATTTTTCGCCCGCGCGTTTGTGGATATCAAGGAGTCAGAATACGACCACATTGTTGATGTCGACCAGAAGGGGCAGTATTTCCTTGTGCAGGCTGCCGCGCGAAGCATGATCCGCGGCAAGGGCGGCAAGGTCGTGACGGTCGCGTCTGTTGCGTACCGTGGCGAGGATATGCCGAAGCTCGCTATGATGACGGCTTATAATACCGCGAAGGCCGGCGTTGTCGGCATGACGCGCGGCATTGCCAAGGAGCTCAAGCAGTACGGCATCAACGTCAACTGCGTGGCTCCCGGCGGCATGGTCACGCCCGGCGCGATCTTCAATAATACGACTACGGCGGAGCTGTACGGCCGGAGTGGACGCGCTATGTGACAGAATATGGTGCAGGCGTGCCTGTCGCGCCGAATCCGGATGAGATCGCGCGGATGATCCTCACACTCTGCACGCCGGTTTCAGATTTTATGTACGGTCAGACCGTTGAGGTCGACGGCGGCAGCCAGTTCTCGTTCCAGGACAAACCCTGGAGCTACACCATGGAGGGCGGTCTGCACGCATAAGGCCGCAACGCTGTAACCTTCCGGCAGTTGCCGGGCAAAATAGAAAGGAGCTACCAATATGGCTATCACATCCAAAAGCACCTTGCGCGACGTTCTTGCCGACCCGCGCGCCGTTGCTGTCATCGAGGAGTATGTTCCCGGATTCGTTGAGGAAAAGGCTGACCTGCTCGGTCCGGTCCTCGGCATGAAGATCAATATGCTGCTCAAATTCCCGCAGGCAGGCTTCAAAAAGGAAGATGTTGCGGATATCTGCGCGAAGCTCGACGCGCTCGACGCCTGAGTTTTCAAGAATAAAGAAAAGGAGTATAGAATATGTCTGAAAAAGCCGATGTCAAGAGCTCAAGAATGCAAAAGGGTCGTAAGACGATCAACTACCTGCAGAAGCTCAAGGATGAGGGCACGCCCATCGTTCAGATGTGCCCGGGTCCGCGTGATCAGTTCTGGACCATGGCCGCTGAAATGGCCGATGTCGATATCTGCCGCCTGACCGTTCCCGGCGATGGCTCCGATCCCGAAATGCAGATCAAGCTCGCACCTTACTGGATCAAGTGCGTCCGCAACGCGGCGAAGATCATCCACATCAACTTCTACATGCAAACCCCGACCTACGCTTCCAAGGAAGCGGCTGTTGCCAACGGCGCTCTGTACATGAACTGTGGCGCGGACTCCTTGCTGCCCATGGGTATCACGAACGAGACGCTCAAGTATATGACGGACAACTATCTGGTCGTGTTCGGCCACATTGGCGCACTGTCCGGCTGGCAGACCAGCCGTCAGGGCGGCTATAAGCGTCTGGGTCAGACAGCTGAGAGCGCAATGGAAGTGTTCAAGATGGGTTATGAGTATCAGGAGAACGGCATGATGGCCATGACCATCGAGCTGACGCCGATCGAGGTCACGAACGCGATTGCCAAGAAACTGCGCGTTCCCGTCATCTCCATCGCGGCCGGCGGCGCGGCGGACGGCTGCGAAATGGTCGACTTCGACACCTTTGGCATGATGCCGAAGCTGGCTTCCCATGCCAAGGTCTATGGTGAGTTCTTCCCGTTCGCCGTCGAAGCTTACATGAACTGGGCGGAAGATGTGCGTGAGCACAACTATCCTGAAGACAAGCACGGCTACCACATGGATGCCGCAGAGCTTGAAAAGTTCATGAACGCGCTCGAAAAGTTCTAAGACTGTTTCTGCGTCAGCGCAGAAGCAGAGGGTCAACCATCCCTGCCGTCAGCTTTTGTGCACGCACAGACATAAGCCGGAGTCCTGCATTGATTGCCAGCGGGGCTCCGGCTTCCTCCAAATTATCGTTTCTTTTTTTCTGAAAATCAGGTATACTGGATAAAAAGACAACGGGAGGATGGAAAAATGCCGCATCAGGAGATCCCATGGAAGCAGATCTATGATCTTTCTCTGCAATGCTGTAAGTACCGCAGTACCAAGTCCTTTTCGGTCAGTCTGCTGCGCGAAATGAACCGGCTCGTGCCCTTTGATGAAGCGGTCGTGTTCTATCTGAACGGCAATTTGAAAATTACCGATTACTACCTCTACAACATCAACCCCAAGTGGATGAGCCTGTATCTGGGCTATTATTCGAACGCTGACCGCGGTGCATATGGTCTTGTGCAGCGCGATCTTGATAATCTCGACGGTGTCTACGTCCATCAGTGGAGCTTCGAGCAGTCTGGAGAGGTCATCCCAGACTATATCCGTCCGCGCAATCTGGTCAGCACACTGGGCTTTCCGATGCGCGACGCAACCGACCGTATCCGCACGATCTTCGCGCTTGACCGACTGTCGGACGCACCCTATACCGACTGGGAGATTGAGACGGTCAGGTCGATACGAGAGCTTTTGAAGCTGTTTCACCGGCTGCTTTTTACACGTGCGGACGACGAAGCCGCGCAGCTTACATCCCGCACAGAGCTGCAGACACTTACGCCGCGCGAAATGGAGATTGTCAATCTGCTCGAACAGGGTATCACGCCTGCGAACATTGCGCATATTCTGCACATCACCGTGCCGACCACGAACCGGCACATTTATAACATCTACAAAAAGGTGAACGTCAATTCCCCGTGCAGAGTTGATGGCAAAGATCAAATAAGAAATTTTAGGCACGAATGCCTTTTGCGATAAAAGAGGACAGCTTATGCAAATTACGTTTCAGTCAGAAGCGCGTGGGAAATTGCTGCGCGGCGCAAATCAGCTCGCGGACACAGTCAAAATCACGCTTGGCCCAAAAGGACGAAATGTAGCACTGTATCAGAAGCGGAACGCACAGGGGGCGAAGCTCTCTGACCGCGCGGGAAGCGGCGCACCAGTGCTCATCACGAACGACGGCGCAAGCATAGCGGAATCGATCGTCCTGCCGGACGCGCTGGAGAATGCCGGTGCGCAGCTTCTGCGGCAGGCAGCGGAGAAAACGAACGCCGACGCCGGAGACGGCACGACAACCGCAATTGTGCTGGCGCAGGCGCTTCTGCATGAGCTGCTCCGTCTGCGGAGCGCAGGCGCGGACGCAATGGCACTGCGGCGCGGCGTAGAAGCTGCGGGACGCTCAGCGTGCGATGCCCTGCAAATGCTTGCGCGTCCGGTGGACACCGAGGAAGCGCTGACACAGGTCGCGGCAGTCTCCTGTCAGGATGAAGCGCTTGCCCGGCTTGTCGGGCAGGCGTGCTTTGCAGTCGGACGTGAGGGCGTCGTGACGGTCGATGACGCGCAGAAGCAAGAGACAACAGTAGAAATTCGCCAGGTATCGTCCTTGAACGCGGATTCCTTGCGCCAGAAATGACGACGAACGAGGAAAAGACTGCCGCCGAGCTGGATGATCCGCGCATTTTGCTCTGTGACAGCAAGCTCGACAATGTACAGGAGATCTTACCGGCGCTCATTGCCTGCGCGGAGGACGGCTGCGACCTGCTTATCATCTGTGAGGCGCTGAGTGGCGACGCACGCAGCACCATCCTGCGCACAGACATGGACGGCGATATCAAGATCGTCTGCATCGAAGCACCGCTTTACGGCGATGGCCGCCGCTGGCGCATGGAGGATCTGGCGGTGCAGCTTGGCGCGGTGTATTTCCAGAAGGCGCTCAATATGGATTTGCGCAGCGTAAACCGCAAGGATTTCGGCACGGCGGCACACGCGCGCGTCACGAAGCAGCAGACCGTAATCTCTGGCCCCGGCGGCGACAAGGCTGCCGTGGAAGCGCGTGTGCGTGAACTGCGGTATCTGGCTGCGAACGAGGACTATGAATTTAACCGCAAGCGCCATCAGGAGCGCCTTGCGCAGCTCTCATCCGGCGTTGCGACCATTCACGCGGGCGGACGGACGCAGACGGAGCTTTGGGAGCGAAAGCTGCGGCTGGAGGATGCCGTCCATGCCGCGCAGGCGGCGCAGCTCGAGGGCGTTGTGCCGGGCGGTGGAACGGCGCTGGTTCGGCTCATCCCTACGATAAAAAGCTGTGCGGATGCGCTGCGCGGAGATGAAAAGACCGGCGCACTGGCGGTCATTCACGCACTGGAAGCACCGGTGTGGCAGATCGCGGAAAATGCCGGTCGGGACGGAAGCACAATCGCGGCAAAGCTGCGCGGTCTGCCGGAGGCCATAGGCTATGATGCGGGCGCAGACCGATTTACAGACATGGTGCAGGCCGGAATCCTCGACCCGGTGCGCGTCACGCGCACGGCGCTGCAAAGCGCCCTGTCCGTGAGCGCAAGCATGCTGACGACAGAAGCCTGCATTACCGGAAACGACCAGAGCACGGAGGCATGACGGTATAATGACGCAGGAGATGTTATTTTCAAAATACGCGGAACAATATCCGCTGACCGTTCCGCAGGAAGCCGTAGAAAATGAGCTTCAGCTGCTGATCCTTGAGGAAAAACAGCGCATCCAATATGAGACGCTGACAGGATTTGCGGTGCACCTTTCTCCGCAGGAGGAGCTGAACAAAAAAATGGAAGCGCTGCAGGCGGAAGCCCTACGCCGGGCAAAGGAGATGCTCGTCCTGCGCGAGATTATGGCAGCACAGACGTTCCCGGTGACACCGGAGGAGCTGGAAGCCGAAGCTGCGGCGATCGCCCGACGTCAGAATACAACCGTCGCGGAACTTAAGCGGTTTCTCGGCGAAGACCTCGCCATATTGCAAAGCGACCTGAAAAAGCGCAAAGCCGCCGCCTGGGCCTGCGAACAGATGGCCGCAGCGGGTTGACGACCGCGATACTGTTATCCTGCCGCAGCCAAATGATAAGTGAAGATGAATGGAAACCGGCAGCGGGAGCAAATGCTCCTGCTGCCGGTTTCTTATATGACCGTCGCCAAAGCCGGGCGGTGGTCATTTTGCGTTCCCAAAATATTTTTTCAAAGCAGGCTGTTCAAAACGCGATTTTCTGTCGGATCAAATAGGGGGACTTTTCAAAACCGCCAACGACGCATTTTCGAGTGAACATTTTGTGAACTTTTGCGAAAAGGGTTCTAAAAAGTGCGTTCTCGCTGCCTACCACATGAGAGACTTTTTCGGAGGGGTTCGAACAGGCAGCGCAGGCGCGGAAATGTAAATGATCTGTGAATTTTCTAGAAAAGACTTCTAAAAATCGCGTTCCCGTGGCCTATGCAGTGAGGGGATTTTTTGAGGGACACCGCTCAAAACGCAAAATTCTGTCGGATCAAATAGAGGGAGTTATTGCTGGACGTAAAATATCTTCCTCCTCTGAATAAAAAAATTTGCGAAGGAGGGTAACAAAAACGGCTTTTAGCGTCGGATTAAATAGGGAGATGTTTTGACCGGCGAAAAAATTTCCGAATTTTTTGAAAACAGGCTGTCAAAACTGCGATTTTTATCCCTACTAGTAATGAGAGGCTTTTTTGCGACAACCAAATTTTTCTCGTACAAACGTCGCAAAAGTTGTGCAACTAAAAGTGAGGGCAAATTTTGAAAAAAGTTTGGTACAAAAACCCTCTGAATACGGATAAAGGGTAGGAGGCGTTTTTTCGGACAGACAAAATACAGACAGGAAAAATGAACACGAACAAAGGAGGACAACATGAAAGAATCAAACTACAAGAATTATGACGAGCTGCCGCTGTTCCTGAACGCCGCGATGGTAGCGAAAGCGCTTGGCATCGCACCGTCCAGTAGCTACGAGCTGATGCACGAGAAAGATTTCCCCGCGCTGCGGATTGGAAATCGGATCGTCGTGCCAAAAGAAGCGTTCATCCGGTGGGTGGAGCAGCATACAGGAGGGACAGAGTGAAGCGCAGTCTCTGGCCGACACGCGATGCTGTCAAGGACTACTTCCCGCTGCCGAAAGAAATTTTCTCGCTGGGCTTGAGTGCGGCAGAGATTGCAATCTACGCCTACCTTCTGTTCTGTGAGGATCGCCAGACTTTCCAATGCTGGCCAAGTTACCGAAAAATCGGTGAAGCGGTTGGGCTGAGTCCGAACACGATTCGCAAACACATTCGGTCGCTTGAAGAACGCGGTCTGCTCATCACAGAGCCAACGATTGTTACGACAAAGGATGACTGCAAGCGCAACGGGAATCTGCGATTCACCATCCGGCCAATTCAGGTGGCACTCCAGCAGGGCTATGACCGACAGATGCAGAAGCTGGACCGAGGATGCAGCAAGACGAAAATATGCCGATTTCATTGAAAACACAGGCTGAGCGTACAGCTAAAACGCCAATCCACAGCCCGTCGCGCCCGTGTCGGCGGTTTGTGCGACTTTCAGGACACAGTCGAGCGTGTACCCGCCGGAAGCCCGAAGACCGGACGTTGCGCCGCTGTACGGGAGCGTTGGCAGAAAACATCGGAACAGGACGAGATGGCCGCGGGAAAAGCCGCTTGCAGCAAATGCGGGAACACGCCGAAACGGGCAAAATCGAGAGATTTTGGACGCCGCGGCGAGAAAGCAGGACAAAGCCGCGGGGTCGTGCGCGCCCCGCGGCGGTCACATCTGCCCGCGGTGCGGGCAGTTTCGGGGATTAACGAGGGCGTTCCAAACACAGCGAAAAACAGCCGGAGGGCGTTGCGGAATGAAAAAAGCCCGCCGTTTCAAGGGAAACAGAGGGGTTCCAACGAAAAACACGAGGTGAATACAGAAAAATGGTAAAAGGAAAAGAAAAATTTGCACTCTGGATCACGCCGGAGTGTAAGCAGCTCGTTGATGACTGCTATGCGGACGATCAATGTCAGAGCCGCAGCGAGTACATTGAAAAGCAATCTTATTTTATACCGGCTTCCTATATGCCGAAAAAGCAGATCGTTACCTTCCAAAAGTCTTGCAGCAGATCCTATCCGGAACGCTGGATCGGTTTGCAGAGCGCATTGGACGGCAGCTTTTCAAGCTGGCTGTTGAGCAAAACGTCAACAACCATATCCTCGCTTCGGACACGGACATTGACGCCCGGAGCTATCAGAAAATGCGCGGACTCAGTATGGATGAAGTCAAAAGAACGAACGGGAGAATTGATTTTGAAGATGTGCTGTTGAGTGAAAGGGGCGTGTGAAAATGTCAAAGCTGATTCAGAAAGCAGGCTTTCTGAATCCAAAACGTGCCGGTCGTTATATGAATTATATCGCCACCCGCGACGGCGTGGAGCTTTTGGATGAAAACGCAGACAGCATTTATATGCGCTATATTGCCACACGGCCTCGCGCGGAAAAGCACGGCGAACACGGCTTGTTTGGAGCCGAAGATGCTGTTGATCTGGAAAAGACGTTGGGCGAGTTGAAAGCGCATGAGGGCAACGTCTGGACGATTATTTACTCGCTGCGCCGCGAGGATGCCGCGCGGCTTGGCTATGATAACGCCGCAAGCTGGCGGGCGCTTCTGCGCTCCAAACAGGCAGACTTTGCGGAAGCCATGCAAATTCCACCGTCTCAGCTTCGCTGGTATGCAGCATTTCACGACGAGGGTGAGCATCCGCATATCCACATGATGCTCTGGTCAGATGACCCGAAATACGGCTTTCTGCGCAAAGATAAACTGCTGCATTTGCAATCTGTGTTGACGAACATGATCTATGCGGACGAATTAAAAGAGGTCTATATTCAGAAAGATGTTGCCTACAAAGACGTGACCGGGGCGGCGCGGGAAACCATGCGCAGAATTGTTGACCAGCTAGAAACAGTTGAAAATCCGCTGGAATCGATTCGGCAAAAGCTCATGGAGCTTGCGCTGGAACTGCGCACAGTCAGCGGTAAAAAACAGTATGGATATCTCAAAAAGCCACTCAAGGATATGGTGGATTCCATCGTGGATGAACTGGAAAAAATGCCGGAGGTAGCGGCGTATTATTCCGTCTGGAATGACCTGCGCGATACGCTGGAGGGCTACTATAAAAATCGTCCCCGTCAGCACAATTCGCTATCCCAGCAAAAAGAGTTCCGTGCCATCAAGAACGCCATCATTCAGGAAGCGGAGCGTTTGCGGCTTCAACTCGAAGAATCTTCTGCACAGGCTTCTGCAAATCCGACGCTTGCAAGTGAAAATACTTCGTCTGTAGATTCTCACCATATGCAGCTTCCGCCCGAGTATCTTCTGAATTCAACAATCCGCCTGTTCCACCAGATGGGACAGATCTTCCGCGACAATGCCATGCCGCCCTGCAATCCAATGGGCATCCGTATGGATTCCAAGCGGCGAAAAAAGCTGATGCAAAAGCGGCTGGCGATGGGCCATAAGCAGGATGACCATGAGCAGACGCAGGGCTATGAACAAAGTCTGTAAATCCTGAATGTCTTGGGCGTGTAATACAAATGAGGATATGAGTTTACATAACTATTTCTAAGAGCGCAGTCAGAGCCACTTCTGGGGGATTTAGCGGCGCAAAAACTGCGCCGCAGTAAACAAAGAATAAGCATTTTTACCGTGATGCCGAAGTCTGAGAAATGTCCGAAATTTTCAAAAATTTGCTAGACTTTATTGATTTTCTGTGGTAGTTGTTTGTGTTACCAAAACGGAAAGGGGAACACAGATGGCAAAGAAACGGGCAAATGGGGAGGGCAACATCCGTAAACGCAAAGACGGTCGCTGGGAAGGGCGCTACACGGCGGGCGTTGACCCGGAGACGGGGAAACCAATCGCAAAGAGCGTCCTCGCGCGGACGCAGCGCGAATGCAAAGAGAAGCTGCAAAAGGCGATGGAAGAACTCGAAAAGATCGATGTGACGAAGCGGCGCGACTACACGGTGGGCGAGTGGGCGCAGCTCTGGTATGAGAACTACGCAAAGCCATCCGTCCGCGCATCCACGGCGGCATATTACAAGAACTACATCGACCAGCATATCGTGCCGCGCATCGGGGACATCAAACTGACGGCGCTCACGACACTGCAAATCCAGAAATTTTACAATGAGACGAAGGCGCACGGCAGAGTGCAGCGGTACGAAAACATGGACGATCTGAGTCTCAGCAACAAGACGATTCGCGGACTGCACACGATGCTGCGGCAGTGCTTGGAGCAGGCAGTGACGGAGCGGCTGATTCCCTATAATCCAGCGAATGGCTGTCGGTTACCGAAAAAAGAAAAGAAGAAAATGCAGATCATCCCGCCGGAGAAAATTCGCGACTACTTGAAAGCGGCAGAAGAATGGGGCGTCCTGCCAATGTTCTATCTGGAACTCAGCACAGGACTGCGGCGCGGGGAACTGGTGGCGCTATTATGGAGTGACCTGAACTTGCAGACGAAAACGCTGACCGTGTCCAAATCCGTGTCGCGCGGCAAAGGCGAGCTTGTCGTGACAGAGCCGAAAACGGAGAATTCCGTCCGGGAGATTTATCTCAGCGATGAAGCAATTCGACTGCTGGTCGAAGATCGTAAGAATCACCCGTTCAGTCCCTATCTATTCCCATCGCCCAAGACCGGCGGGATGTATGGGCCGGACTGCGTCGGGCGGATTCACAAGAAGCTGTTAGAAAAGGCTGGTATTGAGGAACACGTCAGATTCCATGACCTCAGACACACATTCTCAACGCTGGCAATCCAGAGCGGAATCGACCCGAAAACGGTCGCGGAGATCCTCGGTCACGCTTCCGCGGAGTTTTCACTGGACGTGTACACCCATGTCACGGCGGGTATGAAAAAAGAAGCCGCGCAGAAGATCAGCGGCTTCATGGCAGGCGTCGGATGACAGCAAAAATGAACAGAAAAGCACACGCCACCTGCCGGAAAAGCTCCGACAGGCGGCGAATTCTCTCTTCCGGCGCTTTCCGCTCCAAAATCCCGTTTGGGTCAGGTTTGGGTCAGACGAAAAAGTCACAGAATTCTCCATCGGAAAAAGTTCTGAAAACGCAGAAAAATCCGGCCGAAATCGCTAGATTTCAGCCGGATCTGGTCGGAGTGTCGGGATTCGAACCCGAGGCCTCTTGGTCCCGAACCAGCCTTGCACCCGTGCGCAGATCGTCACGTTCCTGTGGCGTGCCGCAGGTTCTCCCGTGGTGAACTACGCCATGAACATGAGCGATGTCCCCGAAGGCAGCTACTACGCCGAGGCCGTCCGCTGGGCGCTCAGCGAGGGCATCACCACCGGCACAACGGAGAACACATTCTCTCCCGACAGCGAATGCACCCGCGCTCAAGCCGTCGCGTTTCTGTTCCGCTACGCTGCGTCCGAGGCGGTCACCTTGCAGGAGCTGGTGTCCGGCTTCTCTGACGCCGATTCCGTTCCTGGCTACGCGCTTCCCGCGATGAACTGGGCGCTTGCTGAGGAAATCGTACAGGGCAACGGCAGCAAGCTCATGCCGAACGATTCCTGCACGCGTGCGCAGATTGTCACCTTCCTCTTCCGCGCATATCAGGACAAATAAGCAATCGTAAAAAAGCAGCGGGGCGGCATAGGTCGCCCCGCTCCGCTCGCCAGCCTGTGAAGCACAGGCTGACGAGCTTATTTTTGGCAGAAAACATCCTTAGCAAATCTCGTCTCTGTAATCGGAATCCTGTACACATTGCCGGCCATGCGTTTGTGGGGGCAGACGACTCTGTTCATCCCTGCGCGCAGCAAAAAAGCGTCCCTCCCCCGGCCAGGAAAGGACGCTTTCTCTTTTTTACAGCGACTTCAGCAGCTTGACGCCCTCGTCGATGAGCAGCTCGGCAATGCCAGCCTTAAAGTTGGAGCTTCTGGCCTCATAGCCGCCCTCGTCGTACGCCTCTTTCATTGGGTAATAGCCCTCCGCGCCGTTCGTCAGGCAGCACGGCAGCGTCATGGCAAACGGCGAACCGTCTTTCAGCCCCCGGCCGATGCCCGTAAACGGTTCACCGGGGATGCCAAGGAACGCAACCGGTCCTACGCGTACGCCGCTCAGCGGCAACGGGAACGTCTCCGGGCCGTCTTTCAGATGCTTCATCCGCAGCGCCTCGGCTACCGCCGTCGTCAGCTCCATGCCCGCAAACGGCAGCTCTGCATCGCGTCCGGCGTTGTGCAGCTCCACAATTTTCTCCGCGCGCGCGGCCTCCTCGGCTGTCGGCATATTCGACGGCGCGTTTACAATCCGCTCGGCAGCGCGGACGCAGTCCACATCGCAGAACTGCACCTTTTCATATACCTGCAAAACCGCACCCGCAATCACGCGCCCCATGTGCTTTGCGTGCGCATAGCCGCGGTCTGCGTCGTCAAAGCACGGATGCAGACCGTTTGCATCGCCGCCCACAGGGTGCACATTCACGTGGTTCACGTCGCCCTGCGCGCCGTTAAAGAACATGCACCGCACGTTGTCCAGCGCCGCCTCGGTCGTCTCGCGCACAAAGCGCGGGAAGTCCGCCGAAATCTCGTCGCCGCCCACCACGTCCGGGTGTACGCCAAAGTTGGCAATTACAATATCCGGCGCGCACTTGCGCACAAAGCGCAGCACGTTTACCCGCTCGTCTACATCGCCGATCGGCGCAACGATATCGGGGTTATTCACGCCGGGATTTGTGCGGATTGCGCCATCCTTCATCCGGAAGCGGCGCACAAATGCGATATGCGGCGCACAGCCCACGGCGTAGCCCATCTTCGCATCCGTCATGTCGCGCACTGCCATCACCGCACAGTCGCACAGCTTGCGTCCCAGATAGTCGCCATATTCCTTTTCGCCGTACTTGTTTTCGTCCAGCTCGCTCTTGCCAACCAGCGGCCCTGTGTGCGTGTGCGAGCAGGCGATAAATACTGCCTCCGCCTTGACGCCGGTTCGTTCGGCGATGGCCGCGCGATAGGCGTGCATCGTCTCCTTGTCGATCATCAGATTGTCCAGCGCAATCAAAATCGCCTGATCGTCGCCGCAGCGAAGCGCCAGCGCCGAAGCCTCCAGCGCGTCAAGAATGCCGGACGCAAAGCGCTCGACAAAATAACCCGAAATTTCAATGCCAAGCGGCGGGGTAACGTCCACGCGTGCAAAGCCAGCCTGTAAATTTGCCATTTCTGTTTCCTCCTGTATCTGCAAAAGCTGCCGCAGCCGTTGGCTGCGGCAGCTTGCCGGTTTTATACAGCTTCTGCTGTTTTACTTTTTCAGATGCGCGTTGTGCACTGTGGTGAACGCGTCGATGACTCTCTGGATGTGCTCCTTTTCCCACGTGGGATGCAGGAACAGGTTCACCGTGCGGGCACGCAGGCTCTTTGCCACCGGGCATACAACGCCCTCATACGTCAGACCCTCGCGGGTGTACTCCTTGGAGCAGAACGGGAACTTATGCGAGCCAAAGCCGCCGAGCTCCTTATATGCCTTTTCCTCGTATGCTTCCGGCCATTGAATGCCGTAGCAGGGAATGCCCATGCCGGCCATTTCCTTAAGGAATGCGGGCGCGTCGATGTCCAGCTTGTCCAGATCCAGAATGATCGGGAACCACCAGTAAGCGCACTGACGCTCCTCGGTGTCAACCGGCAGCGACTTGACGCCCTCGAGCTTGCCCAGCGCCTCGCGGTACATCTTGGCGTACTCAAAGCGGCGCGGCAGATTCCACGTTTCCAGACGCGCCAGCTCGTTGATGCCGACGATGGACTGCATCTCGGTCATACGGAAGTTGAAACCCACACGGTTGTGGATATAGGGCAGCTTCTCCTCCAGCGCCAGCATATTCATTCTGGCCTTGACGTCATAGCCGTGGTCACGGAACGAACGTGCCTCCCAGCCGCGATCCTCGTCGTTGGTGACGACCATGCCGCCCTCGCCGCCGGTGGTGAAGTGCTTGGACTGTGCAAACGAGAAGCAGCCCACGTCGCCGATCGTGCCGACGGACTTGCCCTTATACTTGCCGCCGATGGCCTGCGCGCAGTCCTCGATAACGTACAGGTTATGCTTGCGGGCAATGGCCATGATGCGATCCATGTCACACACAACGCCATACAGATGGACAATGACAATGCCCTTGGTGCGCTCGGTGATCTTGCTTTCGATGTCATCAGGGTCGATGGTGTGGCTCTCATCCACGTCGCAGAAGATGGGCACCGCACCCGCCTGCACCACCGCGAACGAGGACGCGATGAACGAGTAGGACGGCACGATCACCTCATCGCCAGGGCCGATGCCCAGCGTTGCGATGCCGATGTGCAGCGCAGCCGTGCCGTTGGTGCAGGAAATTGCCATCTTTGCGCCGCACCACTTGGCGAACTTGTCCTCAAATTCCATGCCCTTATGGCCGGTCCAGTAGCAGACCGCGCCGGTGTCGAGTGCTTCGGCGATTTCCGCCTTGCTCTTCGGGTCAAACTGCGGCCAGCCGGGGAAGCCCAGCTCGGCAACGCCAGCGCCATTCATGACAATTTCTTTTTTCTCGCTCATGTTAAAACCTCATTTCTTCAAGTGTAAAACAGTTGCAAATTTACGAACGTTGGCCGCTTACACGCCTCTTTGCATCTCGTCAACAGACTCGAGAATCGCGTCGGCCATATAGTCCAGCTGCTCCGGCGTCAGGCCGTAGACCGGGAAGTGCGTAAAGCGGTGGTTGAATACCTCCTCGCACACCGGGCAGCTCTCAGCGATTGCCTTTTCGTCATAGCCATACTCACGCAGGATTTCGAACTTATACAGCGGGCCAAAGTGAGGAATCTGCGTGACGCCCTTTGCGTCCATCTTTCTTGAACAGCTGAATATCGCCGCCCGCCTTTTCGGGGATGATCTGAAGCTGATACAGATGGAACGTGGGTTTGATTTCGTCATTGCCCAGATCCTGCGGGATCAGAGCGTCGCAGGCGGAAAGGCGCTTTGTCAGATATTCGGACGCGCGGCGGCGCGCTTCGATAATCTGGTCGATTCGGGCAATCTGGAGCTGCAAGCCCAGACCCTGAATCTCGGTGGTGGAGAAGTTGGTTGCGACGAACGGGCCGTTCTTGCCGCGGATGGCGGTGACGTCATACAGCCAGTTCGGGATATGCTTGCTGAAATCCGTGCCAAGGAAGCGCGCGCGGCGCATCTCGGGCAGGAATTCTGTCACGTTGGAACACAGGATGCCGCCCTCGCCAAAGGAGGTGATGTTCTTGACCTCGTGGAACGAGAACGAGCCAAAATCGCCGATTGTGCCGAGCTTGCGGTGCTTATACTCGCCGCCAAAGGCGTGCGCCGCGTCCTCAAGGACGACAATATCGTGCTGCTTGGCCAGCGCCATGATCGGATCCATATCGACTGGATAGCCGCCAATGTGGACGGGGATGATCATCTTCGTCTTGTCGGTGATCTTTTTCTCCACGTCCTTGGGATCCATATTCAGCGTCAGCGGATCGACATCCGCAAACACCAGCTTGCAGCCGATGGAAAGCGGATACGCCATGGTTGCGGCAAACGTGATGGCCGGGACGATAACCTCGTCTCCTGGCTTCAGTCCAGTATACTTGCAGGCAATCTCAAAGCCCGCTGTGCAGTTGGTCAAAAATGTAGAGCCAGTGGTGTGCAGATATTCGTCGCACATATTCTCGGCCTTGCCAACCTCCACGTCCAGCGACAGCTTTGCCGGGGGCACGGAAACCTTGTCCAGCGCGAGAACGTCCTTCTCAACCGTTTTCAGCGCCTCGTCGTAGGCCTCGCCCTTGCCTTTCATCATAAACCGGATGATGGTCATCAAATCCTGCGCGTTATAGTTTTCGCCGACCGCAGCCCACGGGACTTTGGTTTCGCCGGTGTTATACCGGAAATCCGATGCTTTCTTCTCCATTTAAAATTGACTCCTTTCAGAATATCAGTTTGTTGACAGACGGACATTCTGAAGCAGTTACGGATCGCGGCAGCAATTGAACAAGCCGACCGCAACATCGAGTGGTCTGTTCATAGTTTACCTCTTCGCGTCATTGACGCTACCGTTATGGAATCAGTTTCTTTTTATCTTCCCGCGCCGCAGGCGGCGCGGGAAGCATGATTGTGGAAATTTCTTTGAATTACAGATCAACAACGCACTTGTTGTCGTTGGAACGGTAGGCCGCCTCCCATAACGCGCTGCACCTGCACCGCATCAGACGCCGGAACCTCCAGCGGAAGATTGTTCAGGATCGAATTGCCGAACGACTCAATCTCGCGCGTGTACATATTGCCGAACTCCACGTCCAGCTGCTCGCCCTTGACGTCCTTGGTGTCCTGCTGTGCGTCATAGCCGCCAACCTCGCCGCAGAACATCGCGTCCAGCGTACCGCCGTCGATCTGGCCGATGATGTTTTCGCCAACCAGATGACCCTGATCGCCGAAGAACTCAAGACGCCACTTGGAGGCTTCGTCGGGGATATTGAAGTTGGACTGCACCACGCACTCGCAGCCGTTTTCCAGCCGCATCAGAACCGTAGACGTGTCCTCCACCTCATAGTGGAACGTCAGCGTGTCGTGGAACGCCGCAACCTGCTTGACCTTTGAGCCGGTGACATACTGCATCAGGTCGATGCAGTGCACGCCCATGTCCATCATTGCGCCGCCGCCGCCGTTTTTCTTGCTCTGACGCCAGTTGCCGGGCATATCGGGATACCAGCAGGTGAACTGCGAGAAGCCCGAAACCGGACGGCCGATCTTGCCGTCGGCAATGGCCTGTTTCATAGCCATGACGTATGCGCCAAAGCGCATCATCAGACCTGCCGCAATCTTGACGCCCTTGCTCTCACAGTAGTCAACGACCTTCTGCCCCTCTTCCGAGGTCATGGCCAGCGGCTTTTCAATCAGAATATGCTTGCCAGCGTCGGCGGCCATCATGGCCTGCTTGGCGTGCAGCACAACGGGGGACGCGATATAAACCGCGTCAATCTCGGGATCGGCCAGCAGCGCAGCCTCGCTGTCATACGCACGCTTGCAGCCCCACTTGGCGCGGGACTTTTCCGCCAGCTCCATATTGATCTCCATTACAGCAATCAGCTCGGCGTTATTCGCCAGCATCATTCCGGGAATCGTTCTGCGGTCTGCAATGCCGCCCGCGCCGATAACGCCCCAACGAAGCTTTTTCATAGCAATTGTCTCCTTTTATGATTCTAAAACGCAGAATTTTTGCGATTATTTCCAAGCTTACACGTTTTTTGCCGGCTGTGCCGGCGGGATATGCCTTGTCCGGCTGTGCCGGAGCATCGCCGCTGCTGCCAGACGGCGGTTCGTTTTGTCCTGCTCCTATCTTACGACGGATGCTTTCAATTTTCTATGTGATTTTGTGTAACGATTTACGTCTAATAATTTTTCCGCAGAAAGGAACACGAATTTCAAAAACGCGGTTTTCTCTCTGCGGGCATCGGCGCAATGCGCCTGCGGATGCAGGGGGCTTGCGCCCCCTGCGATTACGCGGTTTACGGAATTTGCCGGAGATTAGTCGAAGCTCCAGAATTTCTCAACGTTGGTGCCGTCAACAACGAACAGGTCGATGTTGGTCTTGGTGGGAACGTCCTTGCCCTCGAAGTAGCTGATTGCGCCTTCGTAGATGAACTGTGCCAGAACCCAAGCGTCAACGTTCAGGCAAGCCTGATAGTTCACGTCATTGTCATGCAGCTTGCCGAACGGCTCTGCACCGTAAGCGCCCATGGAGAAGACCTTGACGTCGGTGTTGCCAACAGCCTGCAGCGCTGCAACTGCGCCCATCGCGCCGTTGTCAACGTCGGAGATGATGTAGTCATACGGCTCGACGATGGCGGAGATTGCGTTGTATGCAGTCTCGCGGTTGCCCTGAGAGTCGTACTTGTTCAGGATTTCGATTTCGCAGCCGTCTGCATTGGCAGCGTCGATAACCTCATGCAGGCCAACAAAGCGCTCCTGGCAGTGCGTGGAAACAGCGTTGGTCAGCTCAACCACACGGCACTTGCCGCCGTTGTTTTCCTTAACATAGTTGACGAAGTACTCGCCAACCAGCGTGCCGGTTGCTTTCTGATCCCAGGTGACGGTGGTGACAGCCTTTTCCTCGCCGTCGGTCCAGTAGCCGTCGTAGATGATGACGGGAATGCCGGCCTCAACCGCATTCGTCAACGCAATGCCGGAGCCGTCGGGGGTGATGGGGTCAACCATGATGATGTCAACGTTGTTGGAAATCATGTTCTCGATCTGCTTGGTCTGGGTCTCGTCGTTCAGGTCGCCGTCCTCGCAGACGATGTCAGCGCCGTAGTATGCGCCGAGTGCTTCCAGAGCCTGTGCCAGAGCTGCGCACCATTCGTCGCCCTTGTAGCAGATGGAGCAGCCGATCTTCTTGCCTTCCAGCGCGGTGGTGTCCTGCAGGACAACAGCGGCGGGAATGCCGAGCTCAGCAGCCTTGCCCTCGGTTGCGATTACGTCGGTCTTGACAGCGCCTTCAGCAGCGGGCGTTTCTTCAGCCGGGGTCTCTTCAGCGGGTGTTTCTGCTGCGGGCGTCTCCGCAGCGGGCGTCTCGGTCTTGGTGTCGGCCGCGGGGGGCTCCGTCTTGGCTGCGCAGGCAACCAGGCCCAGAACCATGACCATTGCAAGAAGCATCGCGATCAGTTTCTTCATTTTGTAATTCCTCCTTAAATTTTATCTAACAGGCTGCGCCTGATTAGACCGTTGTTTGGATCATCAGCTGCAAAGCGCCATGATCTTTTCCTGTGTAGCTTCGGCCGCGTTCAGCTCGCCCATCTTGTGACCCTCATGCATAACCATGATACGGTCGCACATGCCGAGCAGCTCAGGCATTTCGGACGAGATCATGATGATGGTCTTGCCCTCCTTTGCCATCCGGTTGATCAGACGGTAAATTTCTGCCTTTGCGCCAACGTCGATGCCGCGCGTGGGCTCGTCAAGGAACAGGATCTCCGAGTTCTGGAACAGCCACTTTGCGATAACCACTTTCTGCTGGTTGCCGCCGGAGAGATACTGTACCTCGGTCTCCATGCTCGGCGTGACAACGTGCAGCTTGTCGGCGTATTCCTTGCTCAGCTTTTCCTCAAGCGAGCTGCTGATCACACCGGCGCGCAGTACGCGCTTCATGTTGACCAGCGTGGTGTTCCGCTTGACCGACATAATCTGGACAAGACCCTGGAGCTTGCGATCCTCTGGGATCAGGCCAAGACCGTCACGGATGGCGTCGGCAAACGTACGATAGTGAACTTTCTTTCCGCGGACATAGACCTCGCCGGATTCCGGCTTGTCAATGCCGAGGATGGCGCGGGCAAGCTCGGTGCGGCCAGCGCCGACCAGACCCGAAATGCCAAATACCTCGCCGGACTTGACCTCAAAGCTGATGTCCTGCAAAATGCCGCGGCTGAGATTTTTGACCTCCAGAATCGTTCCGCCGACGTTGCCAACCTCTTTCGGATACTCCTGACCCATCTCACGGCCGACCATCATGTTGATCAGGCCCTGACGGTCAACGGAAGCGACCGGAATCGTGTCGATGTGACAGCCGTCGCGCAGGACGCTGACGTTGCTGCACAGGCCGAAGATTTCGTCCAGACGGTGCGAGATATAGATGATGGTGATGCCCTCGTCGCGCAGCTGCTTGACAATGCGGAACATAACCTCCAGCTCGCGGTCGGTCAAAACGGCCGACGGCTCATCCATGATCAGGATGCGGGAATTATTGTTAATGGCGTGCATGATCTCGACGATCTGCTTTTTCGCGACGGTCAGAGACGAGACCTGCGCGTTGATGTCGATGTCCATGCCGAGATCTTCAACGATCTCCCGCGCGCGGCGGCGCATGCCCTTCCAGTCAACCAGACCGTTTTTCAGCTGGACGTTGCCAAGGAACATATTTTCCGCAACGCTCAGCGGCTCGGCCAGCTTGATTTCCTGATGGACAACGCTGATGCCGGCACGGCGTGCCTCGATGGGGCTGTTAAAGCGGCAGGGCTTGCCGTCCAGAATGATTTCGCCCTTATTCGGCTGGTAGATACCGGCCAGAACCTTAATCAGGGTGGACTTGCCTGCGCCGTTCTCGCCGACCAGACCGTGGATGGTGCCGCGCTCAATGTTGATGGTGACGTCATCCAGCGCCTTGACGCCGGGGAACTCTTTTGTGATATTCTTTAATGTTAAGATGTAGTTGTTATCCATTGTTCACCCAACCTTTCTGTGATACTTCGGTCAGGTCAATCAGGACTTCTTCTTGTTGCTGGCAACGTCAAGCGTGACGGCAAGCACAAGGACAACGCCCTTCAGAACGTCCTGCACGAACGGATCGACGCCCATCTGGGAGAAGCCGTTGAACAGCGTGTTCAGGAAGATGCAGCCGAACATCGTGCCGATGACGCGGCCCTTGCCGCCGGCCAGCGAAACGCCGCCGATGATCGAGCCGATAACGGCGTCAAATTCATAGTTCTGTCCGTTGGTGACGGCGACAGAGTTGAGTCGGGACATCAGGACGAGACCGCCGAACGTAGCCAGAACGCTGCCCAGCAGGAACGTGCCGAACTGATAGGCCTTGACGTTGATGCCGGAGAAGAATGCCGCTTCACGCGAGCCGCCGACGGCGTAGAGGTTACGGCCGACGCGGGTCTTGGAAGTGACAAACTGCGCAATTGCGTAGACGATGATCATCAGCAGCACGCAGACCGGGAATACGCCGCCGAAGATATAGCCGCGGCCAAGGAACGAGATACTATCGGGCATGTTGGCAATCGGCACAGCCTGCGTCAGCAGCTTTGCAAGGCCGTAGCAGATGTACTGCGTGCCAAGCGTTGCGATCATCGCGGGAACGCCGACATAAGAGACCATGAAGCCGTTGACTGCGCCGACGGCAAGGCCGATGGCGAACATGATCAGGATGGCAAGGCCGGTGGACATACCGACGTTTTTCATCAGGATGGCACCCACGCAGCTGGTGAGACAGACCATACGGCCAAGGGAAAGGTCAAAATTGCCGGTCAGCAGCATGATCGACTGGCCAAGGGCAACGATGGCGACGGTAGAGCTTTGCAGAAGAATGTTTTTCCAGTTGCTCCAGGTCAGGAAGTACTGTGCGCCAAACTTTACATACGAAATGATAGAGAATACGACAATCAGGATGGCGATGCCGACAAGGCTCATCCAGTCCTTAACCAGTGCGCCGACGCTCTTTTTGCTGTTTAACGTGATTGCTTTTGTGCTCATTTGATTCATTCCTCCTAGTTTTTTCGCTCTTACGAGCTACGGCGCTCACGCAGCCGGTTACGGAAGCAGGTGCTTGGTGCTGTGACGGGGGTAGACGTTATAGGGTCGGAAGCCCTCGGCGTAGGCAACGCCGCACTGATATCCGCGATATCTTGAGCAGGTACGGATCATATCCACAAAGTCGATGCCGTCATGGTCAAGCATCCACTTGATCTGCGACTCATGCATCTCAAGCGCTTTCAGCTTCATCTCAATCTGGCCGGTAATATCGACATAGTGGGTGGGGTTGAAGTCCACGCCTGCCAGGCTATCCATAAAGAACGTTGGAATCATGCTCTCAAAGGCCGGGTAGTTGACCGAGCGGTGCGGCAGACCCGACATAAATGCGCCATTGGTGGCCAGATGGCTGGTCTCCACATGATCCTGCATATAATCCACGTCGTTGTGCGTGATGATAACGTCGGGACGCGCATAGCGAACCACGTCGGCCACGGCGTCAATCTGCGCCTGATCGTGGCGGTTCACCTGCATATCCGAAACGTTAATGTTGAAAACTTCTTTGGCACCGATAAACTTGCCGGCATTTTCCGCTTCCTTTTCACGGATCTTGCCCAAAGGGCCGGGTTCAATAATGACATGACCCTGATCACCGTTTGCAACATGGCACATATACACATCTGCGCCCTGCTCTACATATTTGCGGAGTGTACCCGAGCAGGCGATCTCCAGATCGTCGGGGTGGCAGCCAATCGCCAGAACTCTCATGTTTTTCACCTCTTGCTGAAATTAAGGGGGCGCGTGCGGCCGATTGTCTTGGCGGCACGGCCATGCGGCAGAATAAATACGCCGCGAGTCTTATTGCCTTGCATCCATAATAGACCGAAGTGCGGTCTTTTGTCAACACAATTTCTAAATAATCTTTACGAATGTTGTAATAATGGTGAATTATTCACAACTCAACCACCGTAATTTTGGTCGATGTTGCCACACGTTTTGCGGTTTTTGCGCCCCATTCTTTCAACTCTTTTTAAAAATAATCGACGGTAAATTTAGACGCTTTTCCATAAAATTTGCCCGCGGGCATGCGTTTTTTGCGCATACCCGCGGGCTTTTGTTCGTTTATGTTCGCTTTTGTCCGTCATTCGCGAACTTTGCCATCTCTCAGGCCAGCAGACCGCCTGCGGCCTCAATTTCTTTCTTGACCAGCCGCACCGAGGCAATGGCCTCCTCCAGCGGCGCAACCGACAGATCGTTTTTGCCCTGCAATCCCTCAACAAAGTATTTCAGCTCGTTATAATACCCGCCGAGCGACGAAATATTGCCGCCGATGCGGTTGTCGCCGGTATATTGCGCGGCAAGCTCCGGATGGAACGCATCGCCGTCGTTCGGATACACGGTCAGACCGTTTGCATCGTTTGTGATGGTCGCCTTTTCCAGCTTGACGCGGAATGTGGCCGAGAACGGGAACGACGCAGGATAGTCCCACGCGGCCTCGACGCTGACTGCCACGTCCCTGCCATAGTTGTAGATAGCAAAAATCTGCTCAATCAGTCCGTCGCTGTCACGATAGCCGCCCGCCTGAATGCGGTCTGGCTCGCCCAGCAGATAGCGTACAAAGTCCACGTCGTGCACGTGCATATCCACGGCCACGCCGCCCGACTGCGCCGGCGTGTGCAGCCAGTTGCAGCTTGCCCAGCCGGGGCGCGACGAAACGCGCTGGAATACACCCGAAAGCACGCGGCCATACGTTCCCGCGTCCACGGTCTTTTTCAGCCATGCGTACTCGTCCCACAGACGGATGACCTGACCGACCATCACCTTGCGGCCGGTACGCTTTTTCGTCTCCAGCAGCGCCTGCATATCCTCCTCCGTCAGACAGACGGGCTTTTCGCAGAACACATCGCGCCCCTTTTCCATCGCCGCGCACGCGTGCGCCGTGTGCAGATACGTTGGCAGGCAGATATCCACCACGTCAACGTCCGCCTGTTCAATCAGCGCCATACCCGATTCATACGTCTGCGCATCGGTCTGCTCTTTCATCTGTGCCAGAAATTCCGGCCGGTCATCGGCAATCGCCGTCACCTTGACGCCAAGCTCCGCCAGCGCCGCATAGCACGCCGCGTGCATCCCGCCCATAAAGCCGCAGCCAATCAGTCCTACTCGAATCATGTTCGTTCCTCCTGTCTGTCCGTTTTTAAAATTTCTTTTCCAGAATGCGCCCCATTGAGGCCGCCGTGTTGTAAATAATCTGGTCAGAGGCGTGGCCATAGGCCGGGATCATCTCGCCCGTCGCCCAGCCGTCATAGCCGATGTCTTCAAACGCCTGCATCACCGCCGGCCAGTCCACATCGCCCGCCAGAATGTCCACGAACGAATTGAGTCCGCCCGGATTGCGGCGGAAGTCCTTGAAGTGCACCTTTTTGATGCGCTTGCCCAAAATCCGAATCCACTGCTCGGGATAGCCCGCGTAGACCACGTTGCCCACGTCAAAGTACGAGCCGATCCACTCGCTTCCGATCTCGTCGATAAACGCGCGCATCTCCAGCGGAGAGAGCAGGAACTTGTTCCATACGTTCTCCACGCCGATGTGAATCTGGTGCTCCGCCGCCACCGGCGCAAGGCGCTTCATCTCGGCCACCGCGCGCTGCCAGCACACATCATACGCCACAACCGGCCGCTCCGGCACAAATTCCACCGAAACGCTGCCCGGCACGATCAAAACTGTGTCCGCGCCCAGCGCCTTTGCCGTTTTGATCTCGCAGACTGCCGCCTGATGCGCCTTTTCCCGCTCCTCCGGATCGTCCGAAGTAAACGAATACGCCCAGTACAGACTGCTTGCCACACTCGGCAGCGCAATGCCGATTTCCTCCGCCGCGCGGCGGATCTCGGCCAGCTTTTCGGGCACAGTCTCCATCGTCACGTCGCCCTCTGCATCCAGCGTCAGCTCAATGCCGTCAAAGCCCGCATCCTTTGCTAGCCTCATCGCCTCAAACACGTTTTTCCCGCTGAAAGACCAATAGCTGATTGATTTTTTCATCTGTGCATCTTCCTTTCCGTATTTACTTTCGTTCGGATTCCGCTTATAATTCCATTATAAGCTCGAATTTTGGCCTGACAATATAAAATCCGGTGCAAAATTTATAAAATCAGCTACAGAGGATGTCTGCCGCCATGAAAATGGAATACACACCCATCCCGCTTGCCACGGTTTTTGACGTGGATGCCATCGTGAATATCTCGTATTACAAGCTGGAAAACGGCTATGTTTTCTCCGGCGAGTCGCACTTTTTCTGGGAGTTTATCTATGTTGACCGCGGCAGCATCGTTGTCACTGCCGGGGCGGACAAGTATTTTCTAAAGGCCGGCGAGCTGGCGTTTCACTGCCCGTATGAGTTTCATTCGTTCCAGTCGGTCGGCGCAAGTGACGTGATGGTGGTGGCGTTCTGCTGCGAAAGCGAAGCCATGCACCGGCTGGAAAAAAAGGTTCTGCTGCTGCACCAGCGCGAGAAGCAGTGCCTCAAGCCGCTGATGGACGAGGCGCAGCAGGCGTATCAGTATTTTGAAAACGATCCCGCGCTGGTCAATCTGCGTAAAAAGCCCACCGCCCCGTGGGGCAGCGACCAGCTGATCAAGCTCTATCTGGAGCAGCTGTTCATCTGCATCTGCCGCCGCGACGACAATGTCCGCTTTTCCCAGCGCGCCATCACATCCACGCAGTTTCACCAGCATCTGCTGCTGGCGCAGCAGGCGCGCGACTATCTTGCCGCGCACTATTCCGAGGCCATCACGCTTCCATCGCTGGCCGCGGTGCTCGGCATAAGCGTCTCACAGCTCAAGCGCGTGTTCCACGAGCAGATCGGCCAGAGCATGGTGCGCTATCTCACGGCGCTGCGCATCGGCGAGGCAAAGCGTCTGATCCGCGAGGGAAACCTCACGTTCACACAGATCGCCGAGCGCATCGGCATTGAGAGCATCTACTATTTCTCCAATCTTTTTAAAAAGCAAACGGGCATGAGCCCCACGGAATACGAAAAAACACTCAAGGAATAAAGGAGTATCTAAAATGCGAAGCTATGTTCTGAAAAAGGTCACATCCGCCCCCGATTGGGACACAATTGACGCACTTCCGATTGACAACCTTCAGTGGACAAATCCCCCGGTCGATATCCGTGCACAGGGGCAGCTCTGCTGGGACGAAGCGGCGATCTATGTTCGCCTGCGCGCGTGGGAAACAGAAATCCGCGCCGAGCACAGCGGACTTTTGCAGTCGGTCTGCGAGGACAGCTGTCTGGAATTTTTCCTCCGTCCCACCGACGATCTGCGCTACTTCAACTTCGAATTTAACCCAAATTGTGCGTTATATCTCGGATATGGCACAAATGTGACGGAATTGACGCGTCTGATTGTTGCCGACGAGCCCGCGCTGTTCCAGCCAAAGGCCGCGCGCCTGTCCGATGGCTGGGAGATCACCTACCGTGTGCCGTTTGCGTTTATCCGCCGGTTTTTCCCGGACTTTACACCGTGCGAGGGGCTTGCCATGTACGGCAACTGCTATAAGTGCGGCGATCTGACCGTGCGACAGCACTACCTGTCGTGGAATCCCATGCGCTGTGACACGCCGCAGTTCCACCGGCCGCAGGATTTTGGCCGCCTGATTCTGGGCGATTGACCGGATTCTGTGAAAAATCCACAAATTTCATTTCTAAAATCTATTTAAAAATACCCCCTGTCCCGAATTGACACCCGAAAAGCCGCGTGGTATGATGAACTTACAGAATACCTGCGGCTTTCGCCGCGCAATTTAAGGAGGTTTTCTATTATGAACATGGTCGATACCCTCAAGGGTTCCTATTTTTCCGAAGTTCTGCCCGAGGGCTGGGACATTTCCAAGATTTATGACTGCGTCTCCAACGATCCATCTTCCGTCGGCGAGCGCCAGAGCTTCTGGAACGATGGCTTCCGTCCCGTCGAGTGCACGAACCTTGAAGAGTTCGGCGCATACATGGGTCACGAAATTGCCATGCAGATCAGGCTCACCAAGGAAGAGGGCAGAAAGCTGATTCTCATCCTGCCGGTTGGCCCGATGGGCATGTACAAGTGGGCGGTCTATTTCCTGAAAGAGTGGAATGTGGACTGCAAGCACGTCTACGGCTTCAACATGGACGAGTGGGCTGACGCCGAGGGCAACACGCTGCCCCGCATCCGACCCCGCCGCGTTCCAGAACGCCATGACCGGCGCGTTCTACGGCCCGCTCGGCGAGCTGACTGTCCCCGAAAATCAGCGCAACTTTGCAACCAAGGAAAATCTGCCCACCTATCCGGAGAAAATCCGCAAGCTGAAGGCTGAGGGTGCAAAGCAGGTTCTGGTCTACGGCATCGGCCGTATGTGCCATATTGCATTCTGGGAGCCGCACTTTGCCAAGGACTACGCCTCCTATGAGGACTGGAAAGCAGCCGAGTACCGCGTCGGCGCGCGTCTGCATCCGTTCACCATCGAGCAGAACGCCATCACGTCGTTCCGCTCCAGCTGGCCGCTGATTCCGTGCTATGCCAACACCATCGGCCCGTGGATCATCTTCAACTCCGACTACGCCATCGGCGGCGCAGACGGCGTTCTGTCCCGCGGTATGCAGTGGCAGGGCATGAGCTTCTGGATGACGCTGCGCTATGGCCCGTGCCAGTACGTCACGTCCAGCAACATTCCCACCATGCCCGGTAAGCTGTTCTATATGAAAGAGCTGGCCGGCCCCCTGTGCGCCGATACCAACTGATTCAGGTAAACAATGCCCGCGCCGCCCGAGGGGCGGCGCGGATTTTTTGTGCCTCTGTCGGGACGCTCCCTCCCTTGCAGGCCGCTGTCTTGTGTGGGTGACGCCGCCGGAGACACAGCGGCTATCGCCGCAGGATAAAATCCCCCTGGCGGCGGTTTACAATCCCCCGCAAATATACTATAATATTTTTAAAATGATAAATATGCGCTGCCGCGCCATTTCGCCGAAAGCGGCGGAATTTTCGGCGCTGCAAGTGCAAAAAGGAGCCGCTATGAAAAAGGCCGGCATCAATCTGATCGAGGTTAAGGAGCGAAACCGCGCACTGCTGCTGCAATCCGTCTGCACGGCGGGGAGCATCACGCGCAGCGAGCTTTCCGAGGGGCTGCATCTGTCGCCCATGACCGTGACAAACATCACAAGCGAGCTGCTGCAAAAGCACATCATCGAGGAATTTGCGCCGCAAGACCCCATCAAGTCGCCCGGGCGCACGCCGATGCTGCTGCGCATCTGCTCCACGTCGCCGGTGGTGCTGGGCATTTACATCTCCCGCACGTGTCTGTACGGCGTGGTGTGCGATCTGTCGCTTCAGCTTCTGGCGCGCGCCAAGCGCCCGCTCACCCCGATTGAAAACGAAGAGAGCTTTTTGCAGAAGCTGCGTGAGCTTGCCGAGCAGCTGACCGAGCACACTGAGCGGCCGATTCTGGGCATGGGCATCTCCACCGTCGGCGTTATCAGCAGCGATGCCAGCGGCATCGCCTATGTCACCGATTTCTTCGGCATCCGTTCGCTAAATCTGCGCGACGCGCTTCAGCCGTATTTCCGTTTTCCGATTATTGTCTGCAACGATATGCACGCGTCCGGCCTGTGCGAACTCTACTTTGGCGCCGGCAAGGACGCCGACAGCTTTCTCTATATGGGCATTACCGAGGGGCTTGGCGCGGCGCTGGTATCACATCATGAGCTGCTTGACGCATGCGGCGAGCTTGGCCACACGTCCATTGACTTTGGCGGCCCGCGCTGCACCTGTGGCAGCCGCGGCTGTCTGGAGCTTTACGCCAGTGCGCCGGCAATTTTGTCACTGATTCACGACGAGTGCGGCGTGGAGCTTGACAGCATGGAGCAGGCCGCCGGCTTTGCCATGACGAACAAGGCCGCATACACCGTGTTTTATAATGCCATGCGGCAGCTTTCGTTCGGACTGAACAACTATTTGAATCTGGTGAACGTGCCGCTGGTGGTGCTTGGGCATGACGCGGCGTTTTTGCCGGAGGAGTTCGTGCGGTATCTGGAGCAGTGGGTGGCCGATATCAACGTCTCTGTACACCAGCAGCAGCTGCGCCCGCGCTTTGTCAAGTCGCGCTTTGGCGCAAACTCGCCGATCTACGGCTCGGCGTGCGCCGTCCTTCAGCCGCTGTTTCAGGGCAGTAATCTGATTGAAAGGCTGTTTGACTGCGCGCAGCAGGAATAAAAAGCAAAAGAAAAGACGCCCCTGTGGGTGCAAAATGCCCGGAACGCATTTCGCGTTCCGGGCATTTGCTATTTGCCTTACACTCAGCGAAGCACCAGCTCGCCGTTTTCCGTATCGACGGTAATTGTCGAACCGGGCTGGACGCTGCCCTCCAAAATCTTCTTTGCAAGCAGCGTTTCCACTGTATGCTGCACATACCGGCGCAGCGGACGCGCGCCGAACTGCGGATCGTAGGCCGCGTCGATGATGAACTGTTTTGCAGCCTGCGTCAGCTCACAACGCAGCTGCTTGTCGGCCAGACGGCGGTTGAGCGCCGCGATTTGCAGGTCGATGATACATCAGCTTTGCGGCCTTTTCCAGATCGTAGTTCTGCTGTGCGGTTTCAATCTCGCGGTTGATCTGCTCAATGCGTTCGCGCAGCTGCTGCACGCGGCCGATTGCGTTCTTCTCGTTTTCCCATTTGGCTTTCATGGAGTTGAACGTTTCGCGCTGTTCGGCCAGTTCCTTTTGCAGCTCCGTCAGACGCGCCTTGGAAAGCTCGTCGTCCTCGTTCTTGAGCGCTGCTTCCTCAATCTGCATCTGGATGATCTTGCGGTTGATGACGTCCAGCTCGGTCGGCATGGAGTCCATTTCCGTGCGGATCATGGCGCACGCTTCGTCGATCAGGTCAATGGCCTTGTCCGGCAGGAAACGGTCGGTGATATAGCGGTTCGAAGCGTTGCGGCGGCAATGATTGCATTGTCTGTGATCTTGACGCCATGGAAGACCTCATAGCGGGATTCCAGACCACGCAGGATGGCGATGGTGTCCTCCACCGTCGGCTCCTGTGGCAGATGTTCGCAATGGGTATCATCGGCTGGCTGGCAGGCGTCTTGTACCGCAAGGGCGTTCTGCGGCGCGGGCGGCTGAGCCTTTGTATCTTCGGCGTGATCGCGTCCACGATCATCTACGGCGGCATTATGAATCCCGCGTCTGCCCTCATGTGGTCGAACACGATCAACTGGAAAATCATTTTAGGCTACTCCGTCACCGGCCTTCCGGTCGATCTGGTGCGCGCCATTGCCACGTTTTTCTTCCTGTGGTTGATTGCCGAACCCATGCTCGAAAAGCTCGACCGGATCAAGACCAAATACGGCTTGGCAGAGTAAGCAGTTTTGTGGAAATGCCATTTGGACTACAGAGATACACGATAGCTATCAATGTGTACGGACTTGGTTGCTTGGAGTAAAAAACTCCGCCATTGAGATTCCAAGCACCCTGCAAATTTGCTCAATGGTATCTACAGAAAGCTGGCTGCCTCTGCAGCGAGAGACGCGAAGCGTCGTGTAGGGGATGTTTCCGCTTTGGCATAGCTGATATAATGTCATGTTTCTCTCATGCAGTAGTTCATCCAATCGTGCGTGCGTATTCAATGTTCTTTCACTCCTATCAAAAAAAGCAGGATAAGCAGCCGGAGATCGTGCCGGAAGAAGCAGCCATCGTAGAACGGATCTACGAGATGTTCCTCGCCGGTCAGCCGGTCAAGGTGATCGCCCAAACACTGCAAGCAGAAAAAATTGAGATCCCCGGAAAGAATCTCAGCTTCAGCAAGAACATGATCATGAATATCCTGCGGAACGAAAAATACTGCGGAGACTGCATCCTCCAGAAAACCGTTACGGTCGACTGCATCTCCAAAACGCGAAAAGCAAATCAGGGCGAAGCACCCATGTACATTGTCGAGAACAATCATCCGGCGATTATCAGCCGTGAGGTCTTCAACCGCGCACAAGAAGAACTGTCACGCAGAAATTCACTGCGGCTTCAATCGGATAAAACCGCAGTTACGGCAAATGGTCGCTACTCAAAGTACACTTTGACAGAAGTCCTCCACTGTGCAGAGTGCGGCAGCCGGTACAAACGTGTCACATGGAATATCCGCGGAAAAAAGAAAATCGTCTGGCGTTGCGTCAGCCGTTTGGACTATGGCAAAAAGTATTGTAAGAACTCCATCACCGCGGAGGAAGAAGCCCTGCATGGGGCCGTTGTCCGAGCGCTGAGGCGCTTTCATGCGGAGGACGAGTCCACATACCTGACGCTTATGAAAGCCACCATTGGAGAAGCTATCGGCATAAATGGCGGTTCGGAGGAAATCGACCTGCTCACGCGCCGCATCGACACGCTGAACAAACGGATGCTGGATCTTGTCAACGAAACCGTTGCGGCTGGAAAGGACGTAGAGAGCAGCGTGAGTTCGCCAGATGATCGAGTGCATCAAGGTACATCCAACGATGGAAAGCTGACGATCATTTTCCCGAGCGCAATGCGAATGAAACGCAGTACGATGATCGAGGAAACACTATAGAAAGCCAGATCGCAAGACACAGAAAAAACTGGAGGTATGCGCACACTTTTGCAAGAGTTTTCTCTGAGAGGTTGGTATCACATTTTGATACCAGTCTCTCAGAGAAAACAGATAAATATTTTTCACAAAGTGAACTTTTGACGGATTACCCTGTATAATAAAAAGGAAACAGAAAATATGATTTATTACATTGCAGATATGCATTTTGGACATACGAATGTGCTCCGTTTTGATAATCGCCCGTTTCCAGATACCGCACAGATGGACGATACTCTGATTCAAAACTGGAATGAGCGCGTCACGTCAGAGGATACAGTCTATGTGCTCGGCGATGCGTTCTGGAAAAACGAAGAAAACAGTATTCGGATTATGGAGCGGTTGCAGGGACATAAGCACCTGATTCAAGGAAACCACGACCGCGTGAAAGGAAAGCTCCTCCCTTATTGGGAGAGCATCGAGCAGTACGCAGAGGTCAACGATGAGAATCGGCTGGTGATTCTGAGCCATTACCCGATTCTGTTTTATAAGAACCAGCATTATGGCGCGGTCATGCTGTACGGGCATGTACATAATACGCGCGAATGGGAACTCGTTGAGAAGTGGAAGAAAGAGCAGTGGGCGATGGGCATTCCAAGCAGATTGATCAATGTCGGCTGCATGATGGATTACATGAGATACACACCGCGCACACTGACGGAGCTGCTGGACGCCAACCCGATGCCGGAGATCGCCAGAGATCGCAAGGACGGAAGCGCAGTTGAAAGCGCGGAGTAGCAGAACAAACGGGAAAGGACGTGGGATCTGAATGAAGGTTACACCGCTGAAAAAACAGAGTAAGAAAAACCAGCGCAAATTTCATGCAGCCAAGCGCGGCACATGGAACGGCGTTTCGCCGGTCACCCGCATTGTGCAAAGCAAGCGGCTTTATGATCGAAACCGTGCAAAGCAGGAGGATCGTCGGGATGAAGATTAGTGAGGCGATAGTGCGGAGTACGAAAAGCCGCAAACTATGCAATATCTTTTTGGGTTGCACAGTGACCATTAAACAGTACGCTGCGCCAACACGGAAAAGGATTGCCGAAAATAGCTGAAACCCTTGAAAACACTGGGGAAATCATTGTTATCTTAAAGGGTGCAGCTTGCCATACCGCACTTCTTCGGAAGTGCGGTTTTTCTTTGCCTAAAAACAGCTTTTTAACAAGATTCATACTGCTTTTCTGAATCTTTTTCATAATTTTGATTTTACTTTAAAACACGTTTTTAACATCTTTGAAGCATCTTTTTTGCCGAAAATACGACAGTGGCACGCTTCCAATGTGGCACCTATGTGGCACCTGTTTTCAGCCAAATGCGGCACAGACCTTTTGTGCGGTGCTTTGCTGGCGCGATTCGTGCTGATAATGCGTATAAACGCGCAGCGTCATATTGACTGTGGCGTGTCCTGCGAGATATTGAATCTCCTTGATATCCAGCCCGCTTTCAAACAGCCGTGTGATGTAGGTATGCCTGAGCTGGTGCGGATGAACGTGGAAATCCAATGTGCGGACTACCTTGGAGTGCGGCGCGGTTGTCCAGAGATCGGCAGGATCATCGACTGTGCGGCTTTCAATCGTCTGCCGCATTGACTTGAAACTGCTTTTGGACCGCGGTTTGCCATTTCTCATGTGCAGCACATATAGGCTTTTTTGCGCCCTTGCGCTCCTTTACAAGCTCTGCAAACAGCGTGGGCGGTATCGGAATATCCCGGACTGCGGCAGAGGTCTTGAGGGTGTCGCTGACGGTCGTTTGCGCGTTTGTGAGCAGCGCATTGTGCCGAACATGAATCACACCCGCGGGAAAATCAACGTCCGACCACATCAGCCCGCAAAGCTCTCCGCGCCGCATACCGGTTTGAAGTGCCAACAGGCAGAAAAGATATGCCCGCGTTCCTCTTGTCGCGTCCAAAAGGCGCTGAGACTGTTCAGCGGTGAGCGTCTTCCTGCGTTGCTTTGCCGCCGATTCGCAAAATTGCCGGGACTGGCGATTTTGCAATCAGGTTGTTATCCACGGCTGCATTAAAAATCCCGCGGAGCACCCGTACTACCTTATCCGCTGGTCGAAAGCGGACAATGCCGTCTCTGTCAACTGAGCAGAGCGGCTTCTCATTCCATCTGACGTGGATCAGCCCATCTTCCAGCAGCTTTGCATCCAGATCTCTGCGCAGGAGCTTCTGTTCTACCTCTCGCAGAAATCGTTCTTTCTGTGGTGTGAGTTCTTCGTTCATATCATACCTCCAATCTGCAGCGCCCTTTTTGAGCGCAAAAAAGGCGCTGGACTTGGTTCGTGAAAACCAACAATCCAGCGCCCATAACTTTGTGAAAGATTTTTCTTCGATTTTTCTGAAATCCAGCCGCCGCAGCCCTCTGAAAAAGGGCGCTGCCACTGAAAATCCGCTTGAATATGGAAAAACAGAGGTTCAAATCCTGTTTGAACCTCTGCCAACCACGATTTCATCTATGGAGTTACCAAAGAATTTTGAGAATAAAAAATTGCCGAACCCCTTGAGATGACTGGCTTTTTTGCCATTTCATCTATAGTGTTCGGCAATCATGGTCCGAGTGACTGGATTCGAACCAGCGGCCTCTTGAACCCCATTCAAGCGCGATACCAAACTTCGCCACACCCGGATAGCTATTGAATTAGCTTATGTATCATAGCATATCCGGGTGGGTTTTGCAAGAGGTATTTTTATTTTTTACGCCAGCAGCTTTGCGGCGGCTTCGGCCAGGCGGGCGAGTTGGGCGTTTGCCTGCTCCACGGTCGGCTTGACGGCGGACAGGTAGGCCTTGATCTTCGGCTCGGTGCCGGACGGGCGGATGATGACCTTGCTGCCGCCGGGCAGGCGGTATTCCAGCACGTTTGCTTTCGGCAGGCCGGTGCCCTCGGCCTCGTAATCCGTATAGCCCTCGACCGGAAGTCCGGCGATCTCGCGCAGCGGCTGCGTGCGCAGGCCCTGCATGAGACTGGCCATCTTCTCCATGCCCGTCTCGCCCGCAAAGGCAAAGCTCTTCTGGGCGTTGCAGTAGCAGCCGAACTCGGCATAGAGCGCGTCGATGGCGTCGCCGAGCGTCATGCCCTTTTTAGCGTACCACGCGGCAGCCTCGCAGATGAGGAGCACAGCGTTGACCGCGTCCTTGTCGCGTGCGTGCGTACCGGACAGATACCCGTAGCTCTCCTCAAAGCCGAAGATATAGCGTTCCAGATGGCCGCCCTGCTCCAGCAGCGCGATCTGCTCGCCGATATATTTGAAGCCCGTAAGCACGCGGCGCAGCTCGACGCCGTATTTCTTCGCAACGGCTGTGACCATATCGGTCGAGACAATGGTGGTGACAGCGACGGGATTTTCCGGCATCGTGCCATTCGCGATGCGGCTGCGGCAGATGAAGTCCAGCAGAATGACGCCCATTTCGTTGCCGGAAATGAGCCAGTAGCCACCCTTTCCGTCCGGCACGGCGGTGCCGCAGCGGTCGCAGTCGGGGTCGGTACCGATGAGAATATCGGGGTGGACGCGGTCGCAGTACTGAAGGCCCAGCTCCATGGCCTGCCGGATCTCCGGATTCGGATACGGGCAGGTCGGGAAATGACCGTCCGGCTGCTCCTGCTCCTTTACGATGGTCATGTTCCGGATGCCGAGCTTCTGCGTCAGCTTTTTGACGCATTCAAGTCCCGCGCCGTTGAGCGGCGTGTAGACGAGCTTCAGGTTTTCAATTCCCTCGCCGCTGCCCACGCGCTGCGCATAGACGGCGTCGACAAACGCGTCCAACACCTCGTCGGGGATGTACCGGATGCTTCCGGCGGCCAGCGCCGCGTCAAAGTCCGTGGTCTTCGCGCTGGTGAAATAGTCCATGTGCTCCAGCAGCGCGACCACGCGCTTTGCCGCCTCCGGCGTCATCTGACAGCCGTCGGAGCCGTAGACCTTATAGCCGTTGTATTCCGCCGGGTTGTGGCTGGCCGTGACGCAGACGCCGAGCCCGCAGTGCAGGTGACGCACGGCGAAACTCAGCGCCGGGACAGGCTCGAGCCGGGGATAGAGGTACGCCGTGATGCCGTTGGCGGCGAAGACCGCGGCAGCCTCGCGGGCGAAGACGTCGCTCTTGATGCGGCTGTCATGGCCAATGGCGACGGTCTTCGGCAGCTCCGTCTCGTTGAGATACTGTGCAACCGCCTGCGTCGCGCGGCGGATCACGTAAATATTCATCCGATTCGTGCCTGCGCCGAGCACGCCGCGCAGACCCGCCGTGCCGAATTCCAGATCGCGGTAGAACGCGTCGGTGACCTTCTCCGCGTCGGAGTGCATCGCGTCCAGCTCCTGCCGCAGCTCCGGCTCCAATCCCTGCTGCGCGAGCCACTGCGCATATCGCTTTTCTGCCAGTTCCATATCTATAAACCTCCGTTTTTCAGTGTGATAGTTTATATGCTTAAGCCAGCGTGCCGCCGATGGCGTTCGGCATGGATGCGCCGGCTTCGATCAGCGGCAGGTACCAGTCGTCGTAGAAATACGGCAGGCGCGTCTCGTCGTCCGTGCGCACATCCTCCCAATCCATGCCCCAGGGGCGCAGATAGACCGTATAGACGAAGGAATCTTCGCTGTTTTCCGGGTCTGTATAGACGCCGGAGATGCAGATCATCTCGGAATACGGCATGGACTCGGATGGGGCCGCGTCAATGTACCACGCGTCCGCGCCGCTCAGCTTGCAGTCAAAGAAGCTGCCGTCCGTCGAAACGAGCCGTCCGCTCGTCGTCAGATCGGTGCTCGCCTGCACCTGTGCATCGGCGATGATCTGTCCGGCCTCGCAGGAATCGTCCCACAGGGTAAGCGTTCCGCTTCCGTCCGCGTCAAGCTCGATCTGTGCGCAGGCATCCCACCAGCTGCCTGCGTTGTCTTCATAGGCGCCGGTCCCGGATTCGATCATCCACCAGCCGTACCAGCTGCCGTTCCAGAAGGCCGTCTGCGAGACAGCATTCATTGAGGGATCGACCGGCTCTGCCGGCTGATAGGGCGCGAAAAGTCTCCTTCCCACCAGCCCCCAGAGCACGGCGGACAGCACCAGAACGCCTGCGATGATCCCGATCACCAGCGGCGCTTTGGATTTTTTCTTCGGCTTCTGCGGGGGCGCACTCTGCGCCGCAGGCCGCTCCGGCGGGGGAGGGAAGCCGTCTGCGCGTGTGGTCTGCGGCTGTGTGGGTTCGGGCTGTGTCAGCTTTGCGCCGCATTCCGTACAGAATTTCGCTGTTTCCTCGATTTTGCTTCCGCAATAGGGACAAACGCCATGGTCGGTTCTCCTTTCTTATTTCGCCGTCCCGAATGAGTCCGGCATATCGGCAACGCCCCGCGCAAGCAACGGCGCGTACCAGCTGTCGTAATCTGGCGGGAGCATATTGCGGTACAGACAGCCGCTCGTGTCACCGGTGCGCACATCCTCCCAGTCCGTGCCCCACGGGCGCAGATAGAGACGGAAGCGCACCCAGCCGCCGTTTTCATCCTCCGCACGGCCGGAAATGCAGATCATATGGTCAAACGTATGCACCTCCGACACGCCAGGATCGCAGGAAAGCCCATTCGTCAGATCGCAGTCCAGATACGTGCCGGAGTCCGCCGTCATGTGCCCGGCGTCGGTCGTCCCCGCCGAAAACGTGACGCTTGCCCGGAGCAGAAGCTCGCCGGGTTCATTCTCCGTATCCCAAACGGTGAGCATTCCTGCATCCCCGCGCACGCTGATGTGCGCGCAGGCATCCCATGCGGTGTCCTTCAGGTATTGCAGCTCCTCGCTCGCATCGGTAACAATGTGCCAGCCGTACCAATCCCCGGCCCAATAGGCCGCGTGATCCGGCTCTGCATCCGCGTCCGGCTCCTGTGCCTGCTCCGGCAGACTGTCCGGCAGCGGAAGCGCGGCGGAGGCCGTTCTGGAAAAGCTCATACGGATATCAGCGTCAAAAAAGCCGATGGTGACCGTGTTTGCGTCGACCGTTCCTTCGCAGCGCGCGCTGCCCATTGTCAGCGTGAGCCGTCCGCCTGATGTTTCCCATTCGACCGCGGCGGCTTCACCGTCCACGCAGAAAACGCCCTCGCCGCCTGCGTTCAGCGTGAGATAGGTCTGGCCGCTGTAGACCTCGCCGATCGGCTGCCAGTCTCCGCCATAGACGCTGACCTGCTCGCCATGGAAGGTTCCGAGGCCCACGGCGGGCCGCGTTTCACGCTTACAGGCGCAGAGCGTCAGGAGCAGCACGGCGGCGATCAGAAGCGTGCCCGCCCGTTTCATCCAGCCACTCCCCTTCTGTCTGTTTCTCCTGTTTTCAGTATACAACAGCTGCCAAAAAAGCGCAAGAAAAAGTGCTGCCGCGCATCACAGCTTGAGCTGGCGGGCGGCGCATTCGTAGGCCGTTTTGTAGTCCTGGAGTTCGCGGGCGGCAAGCTCCATCGCCTGCAGCAGCTCCCGTTCGAGCAGCTTTGGCAGCGGGCCTGTCCGTTCGGCCTGCCGCAGCGCGGTCATAGCCTCCGCGTACCGGCCGGAGGCCGACGCGAGGCGTGCCTGCAAAACGCGGTATTCCGCCCGGCTTTCCTCCGGCGGCGTGGGGACTGCGCGAAGCTCCGCCTCTGCGGCTGCCGTCTTCCCGCGTTCAAGCTGATAGCGGGCCATGGCCAGATGGTACCGGGCGCGGACGGGCTGCGCGGCATAGGCCTGCCGGTAGTCCGCAAAAGCGGCCTCCTCCTGTCCCGGCCCCGCGCTTTGTGCACACCGGGCCAGAATGTCCCACAGGTGCAGCATAAGCGCTGCACTTGCATAGAGGCTGCCGTTGTTCCACGCAAGCCCCCGCTGGGCCAGATGGCGCGCCGTGTCGAACCGCTCGGACTCCAGCGCCCGCTGCGCGCACTGCGCCGCGGCCATGGCCAGCGCCAGCGCCTGCTCGTCGTCCGGCTCGTGCTCCGGCGCAAGCTCAAGACAGGCGGCATACTCGCCGCTTTTCAGAAGTTCCCGCAGCCGCTGCGTGCGCCCGGCCTCCGCCTCCTCCTGCTCGTCCGCCAGCAGCCACGAGAGCCGGACGTTCAGCACCGACGCCAGATATTCCAGCGTTCCGGCCGACGGCGAAGCCAGATCATTTTCGATCTGCGAGAGCATATTGCGCGTGATGCGGTCCCCCACGACCTGCGACTGCGTCATGCCGCGTGCAAGCCGCGTCTGCTTGAGTTTCTGTCCAAGCGTCATCGTATCACCTCCTGCGTAAATGTCATTTACTCTGCATACATTCTATCATATTGCGCATCTGCCCGCAAGCGGCATCGCATAAACGATTGATTTTCCGCGCCCGCATGGTAAAATAGAGGCATCTGAACGAAAAGGATGGGCTTTGCCATGCAGCGACTTCTGATCCGCAATATCAAAACCCTCGTCTCCTGCGACGAGCAGGATACCGTATATGAAAATGTCGACCTCTACGCTGAGAACGGCATCATCCGCGCCATCGGCCCGAAGCTTGACCGGCAGGCCGACGAGGTGCTGGACGCCAGCCATATGCTGTGCTATCCGGGCCTTGTCAACACGCACCATCATCTGTACCAGCAGTTTTCCCGCAATCTGCCGCAGGTGCAGAACATGGAGCTGTTCGACTGGCTGAAAACGCTCTATGAGATCTGGAAACATCTCGACGCGGAGGTCATCCGCCTGTCGAGCCTGACCGGTATGGGCGAGCTGATGAAGCACGGCTGCACGACCTGCTTTGACCACCACTATGTCTTCCCGGTCGGCGCGGGCGATCTGATCGGGACGCAGTTCGAGGCCGCGTCGGAGCTTGGTATGCGGATGCACTGCTCACGCGGCTCCATGGATCTGTCCGTCAAGGACGGCGGCCTGCCGCCCGACTCCGTTGTGCAGACGGTCGACGAGATCATGGCCGACTCCGCCCGCCTCATTGAAACATACCATGACGCGTCGTTCGGCTCCATGCGGCAGGTCGCGCTTGCACCGTGTTCGCCGTTCTCCGTCTCGGCGGAGCTTCTGCGGCAGAGCGCCATCCTCGCGCGGCAGTACCATGTCCGCCTGCACACGCACCTGTGTGAGACAAAGGACGAGGAAGCCTATATGCTCGAACGCGAGGGGATGCGCCCGCTGGCGTTCATGCAGACGCTCGGCTGGGTCGGCCCGGATGTGTGGTACGCGCACGGCATTCATTTTAATGATGAGGAGCTGAAGCTTCTGGCCGAAACCGGCACCGGCGTGTGCCACTGCCCGGCAAGCAACATGAAGCTCTCCTCCGGCATCGCGCGCATCCCGGATATGCTGAAGCTTGGCGTGCCGGTCGGCCTCGGCGTCGACGGCTCGGCGTCCAACGACGGCTCGAGCCTTATGGAGGAGCTGCGCACGGCGTTTTTGCTGCACCGGCTCAATTCCAGCCGCGAAGCGCCCTCGGGCTACGATGTTCTGAAGATCGCCACGCGCGGCAGTGCGCGGCTGCTCGGCCGCAGTGACATCGGCAGTCTTGCCGCCGGCAAGTGCTGCGACCTGTTTTTGATCGACAGCCGCCGGATGGAGCTCGTCGGGGCCTGCTATGACCCGAAATCCGTCCTTGCCACCGTCGGTGTGCGCGGCCCGGTCGATTACACGGTCGTAAACGGCAAAATCACCGTCCGCGAGGGCCGTCTTGCCAGCGTCGACGAGGAAAAACTCGCCCGCGACGCGCAGGCAAAATGCACGGAGTATCTGGAAAAATAGAAGGAAAGCGGTATATCCTCCCTGCCGTGTGCAAATGCTACGGCAGGGAGGCGTTTTTTATGCTGATTTCACTCATTCGCGCCGTGGTCTTATATCTGGCGCTGATCCTCGTCGTCCGGCTCATGGGCAAGCGGCAGCTGGGCGAGATGGAGCCGATGGAGTTCGTTGTGACGATGCTGATCGCGAATCTGGCCGCTGTGCCGATGCAGGAGACGGGCACGCCGCTGCTGGCGGGACTGCTGCCGATTTTGGTCGTGTTGAGCGTGGAGCTGGTTCTGTCCGTGCTGACATACCGGAGCGTGGGCATGCGGCGGTTTCTTTGTGGAAAGCCGGTCATTCTGATCGAAAACGGACGGCTTTTGCAGCAGAATCTTAAAAAAACGCGCGTCAATACGGATGAACTGGCAGAATATCTGCGCATTCAGGGCGTGACGGACCTTTCGCAGGTGCAGTACGCCATTCTGGAGACGAGCGGCGCAATTTCGACGTTCCTGTATCCGAAATACGAACCAGCGCCCGCAAAGGACGCCGGCGTGCAGGTAAGCGGGCGGAAGCTGCCCATTACCGTCATTGCCTCCGGGCGGCTCATGCGGCAGAATCTGCCGCTTCTGGGCCGGGACGAAGCGTGGGTACAGGAGATCTTGAAAAATTACAACTGCCGCGTGCAGGACGTGTATCTGCTCACGAGCGAACCGGATGGCAAGCTGTATTTTGCCGCCATGCGGGAGGATGAGGCATGAAGCA
>VOFF01000447.1_pt1 | contig 70000 bp, 99 predicted proteins | sample 5384061 | NCBI WGS metagenome assembly VOFF01 (sample SAMN12384725, study PRJNA508395) | human gut metagenome | isolation source: healthy gut E | host: Homo sapiens | reverse complement strand
TTATTGCTGATTTCCTGCGGTCTGAAGATCAGCTTGCCCTTTATAGAGTTCAGCTTCTTGATCGAATTGCTCTTTCATTTCCGGTGATGGTGAGATTGCAGTAGTGGAAGCACATTTTGCTTTACCGCATTTCAGCATCTCCAACATGGAGTCCTGTACGACTTCGGTGTAACAGCAGAGATCGTGGAACTCTGAGTCAAGCAGACCATAGAGCACTGCGTTGGCCACACTTCCTACGCCGGACTGAATCGGCAGCAAGGTGTCTGTTAACCTGCCCGCCGCTACTTCTCCTTCGAAAAAATTTGATGATATTCTGGGCAATTTTTTTTCGCATTATCATCGATGGCGGCTAATGGGCGTACGCCATCCTGTAAATCGGTGATGACGATGGCGGCAATTTTTTTCAAAACCACACTCCATATATGGCTTGCCGATTAAATCGTCAGCTTTTACTATATTGATTGGCTTTCTGTTTGGAGGATTCTCCATAATGAGACAGTCGTGCATGCCCTCTAAGGCCATGGGCTGGTGTAAGTTCAGTTCCACAATGACCTTGTCAGCCTGCTTGATAAAAAGAAGGCGAATTTCCGATTGCAGTGGTAGGTATCAGCGAACCATCTTCTGTAATAGCCAGGGCTTCTACAATTGCAATATCAACCTTTGGAATCGCTCCATAATTTATGTATTGAGTGGAATGAGAAAGATGCATATCAGTATATTCTACTTTCCCTTATTGATGGCTTTTCTGATTGTCGAGTTTGTGAGGTATGGCAGTCTTTTTCTAATGATGCCGGCTTCTGTCAATGCAGTGTCAATTTCTGGACCGACAGAGGCACCGGAATAGAGATCAACTTTTACTGCATCACCTCGTTTTGCTCTTTCAGCCAGAGCCAGGGGCACAGCTTTGGGATATCCGGACGGGGTGAAACCGCTGACCCCCAGAACCATACCGTCCTCGATGAGTTCAGCTGCCTGTTCTGCACTTTTGATTAAATCGTAGGCTTTTGATTTCTTATTCTTTTCGCTTACTCTTGGGTCCAATTCCATGATAATTCCTCCTCAAATTGGTGTTCATTTTTAGCCGATTGGCTATTTTTTCATGATAGCATCATTGATAATAAGTATCAACCTAGAACTTTGTTCATTTTTTGCACATTGTTTTTTGCAGAATGTGGAAGAATCATGTTATAATGGTTCCACAATCTAATATCGTTGAGGCAAGGAAGGAACCATTGAATCATGTGCTGCGATTCAATTTTCAGTGGAATGCACATGTTATAATGGTTCCAGGGTCTAACGGCGTTGAGGCAAGGAAGGAACCATTGAATCATGTGCTGCGATTCGATTTTCAGTGGAATGCACATGTTATAATGGTTCCAGGGTCTAACGGCGTTGAGGCAAGGAAGGAACCATTGAATCATGTGCTGCGATTCAATTTTCAGAGGAATGCGCATGTTATAATGGTTCCAGGGTCTAACGGCGTTGAGGCAAGGAAGGAACCATTGAACCATGAATTTCAATTCTATTCTGAAGGAATATTCATGATATAATGAACGCATTGATCCTACAGCTTCGCTGCAAGGAAACGTTCATTGAATCATGTGCTACGATTTTAAAATCAGAGGAATGCACATGGTATAATAGTAGGAAAACTAGGCTTACGAGGTGAAGAAAATGAGAAAAACGAAGATTGTCTGTACGATTGGACCGGCATCTAAAGAGAGGGAGACTCTCAAGAAAATGCTTCAAGCGGGAATGAATGTAGCACGAGTAAATTTCTCCCACGGCACCCATAAAGACCACAAAGAGACAATAGAGACTTTTAGAAGTGTAAGAGATGAATTGGGGGTTCCGGCAGCAGTTTTACTCGATACCAGAGGACCGGAAATCCGCATCAAAGACTTTAAAAATGGACAAGAAGTGCTGGAGCATGGGCAGCGTTTCATCATTACGACTAGAGAAATCATGGGTACGAAAGAAATCGTCTCTGTGACGTACAAGGATTTCCCAAAAAGAAGTAAATGTGGGCAATCTGGTTTTTAATCAATGATGGAAAGATCGTCATTAAAGTAGAAGAAACTACAGACACTGACGTAAAAGGATTGGTAATACACGGCGGCAAAATCAGCAATCACAAAGGCATCAATCTGCCCAACGTGAACCTCAATATGAAATATATGAGCGAACAAGACCGGGAAGATATTCTGTTCGGCATTGCGCATGATGTTGACTATATTGCAGCTTCCTTCGTTCGGTCAGCTAAAGACGTAATGACCATCAGAACATTGCTGGATGAAAACGGCGGTCAGGAGATCAGGGGTCATAGCCAAAATTGAGAGCACGCAGGGAATCGAAAATTTTGAAGAAATTTTTACAGATTGCTGACGGTATTATGGTCGCTAGAGAGGTGATATGGGTGTAGAGGTGGCTTACGAGAAGCTGCCAGGCATACAAAAAAGGTTTATTAAAAGATGCGTTCAGTCAGGTAAAATAGTCATAACTGCAACACAGATGCTGGAATCTATGATTACTAGCCCCATGCCGACGAGGGCGGAGATTACCGACGTTGCCAACGCCGTTTTTTGATGGAACCTCTGCAGTGATGCTGTCTGGCGAGACGGCTGCAGGGAAGTATCCGGTAGAAGCGGTGTCTACCATGGCAAAGATTGCAAAGCAGGCGGAAGAGGACATGCCGAGAAAAAAAATGATCTGGCATGAAATGGATGTCATGGACGTGACTAACGCTGTAAGGCCACGCCGCCTGTACTTTGGCGAAAGATATACAGGCAGGCGCTATCATGGCGATCACCAAGACCGGATATACCGCAAAGGAGAATGTCTAAATTCCATCCTGATATCATGGTAATCGGGGCTACGCCATATGAGAAAGACCTACCATCAATTATCCTTAATCTGGGGGGTATGTCCAATTATTGCCAACTATAGATTTGATATTGAAGATTTGTTCAGTCATTGTGCAAGAAAAGCGATTAGGGCGGGACTTATTAAAACTGGCGACAAGGTTGTCATCAGCGCTGGTTTGCCGGTAGACGTACCTGGTAATACAAATATCATTCGAGTCGTGGAAGCAGAATGAAAGGATTAATACTTTAGTCTTAATTTCATAAATACGCGTATCAGACTGAAATTTGAGAAAACTTTTGGTTGAACTGATTTTTTCCAGATAGTATACTTAATATATACGATTAGCGCCTGGCCACTTGTTATCACTTGTGGGGCGCTAAAGCATAAGATCTGCCTAGCCAAATCATAGATTTGGGGCAGAACCATTAAGGGGGTATATTGTCTGGATAGAAAAAAAATTAAATCTATTAAAACAGAACAGAACGATTCTCGTTGAGAAAGTCCGAGAATCTCTCACATCTGTTCTTCCAATCACCGTTATCGTTTTTTCTTCTATGTTTTAGTCTGATTCCAGTACCTAATAGTATCTTGATGGCCTTCGTCATTGGAGCGGTTTTCTCATTTTGGGAATGGGGCTCTTTACGCTGGGTACTGACCTGGGCATGACGCCGATAGGGCATCACGTAGGGTCTGCCATCACAAAATCTAAAAAAGTATATTTTTGATTGTTTTAGTTTGTTTCTTAGATGGAACAATTATTACCGTATCAGAACCTGATCTTCAGGTTCTGGCTGAACAAGTACCTAACGTTCCTAATATGGTGCTGATCTTGGCAGTAGCGGTAGGTGTAGGTATTTTCCTTGTAATATCGCTCTTGCGTATCCTTTTAAAGATAAAGTTGGCGTACCTGTTAATTGGGTTTTATCTGATCGTTTTTATATTGGCACAGTTCGTTCCTCTGGATTTTCTGGCAGTGGCCTTTGACTCTGGCGGTGTAACGACGGGGCCGATGACGGTACCTTTTATCATGGCGTTGGGTGTCGGCGTTGCTTCCATCAGAAGTGACAAAGATGCGACCAATGACAGTTTCGGTCTTGTTGCACTCTGCTCTATCGGACCTATTGTTGCAGTCATGATTTTGGGGATACTGTACAATCCAGAGTCTGCTGTGCAGTCAGCAGTAAACATGCCGGATGTATCTAACTCCGTAGAACTTTGGAAACTGTTCATCAGCGCTCTGCCCAGATATTTTGAGGAAGTAGGAATCGCCTTATTTCCGATGGTCGTATTTTTCCTTGGCCTGCAAGCCTGGAAGCTAAAAAGCTTTCAAAACATCAGCTGATACACATCATCGTAGGCGTGGGATACACTTATATCGGGTTGGTCTTGTTCTTAACTGGTGTAAATGTAGGATTTATGCCGGCAGGAAATTATCTCGGCCAGCAGCTTGGTTCTTTGGCGCATCCAGGGGTCTTAATTCCAATCGGTGCGCTGATCGGTTACTTTATCGTAGCGGCAGAACCTGCGGTTCACGTGCTGAATAAACAAGTATTTGATATCACTGCGGGAGCAATCCCCGCAAAAGCTTTGAGCACTAGCCTATCCATTGGCGTGCCATTTCTGTCGCGCTGGCAATGATGCGAATTGTAGTTGGAATGCCGATTATGTATCTATTAGTGCCGGGATATCTGATTGCGGCAGTGCTGACATTTTTTACTCCTCCAATCTTTACGGCCATCGCTTTCGACTCTGGCGGCGTAGCTAGCGGTCCAATGACGGCCACATTCCTATTGCCGCTGGCCATGGGAGCATGCAGCGCATTGGGGGAGATGTAACGACAGACGCTTTTGGCGTCGTTGCAATGGTTGCCATGACACCACTGATTACCATACAAATTCTTGGACTTTATTTCAAAATGAAAACCAAGCCAGGTGAAGAACACGCTGGAGAATCTGCATTGATCATGGACAATAATCACGAAAAAGAGGGAGATAGAGGATTGAATCGTTTGTATTTTTTTAATTACCATTATACGTCGTGAATTAGGCGAACTATATTTTAACTATTTTCACGACAATCATGTATGCTGTTCCTTTGCTGAACTATGTAATGGTACGGCGCAGGAGAAAATGCTTGATCTTCTGGGTGTAGAGCAGACCGAAAAATAATGCTGCAGGCTATCGTAAATCATGAAACCAAAGCTAAATTGATGAAAGGCTTTGTCAGCGATATGGGGAATTAACATGGTGGGAAACGGGATTGCTGTTTCTATTCCCATTGATGGCATCGGCGATGAGTCCGGTATGAACTACCTGCTTGAAGGTCAGGAAAAATGTTGCAATGAGGTGAATGAAATGGACAATGGTGTAAATGATGCACAGTATGCACTTGTAATAGCGATTACGCGGGGCGGTTATGCCGAAATGGTCATGGATGCCGCCAGAAAAGTTGATGTGAAAGGCGGCACAGTGGTTCATGGGAAGGGAATTGGAGATGATTTTTCTGCTAAATTCTTTGGTATTTCCATCGCCAGTGAGATGGAATTGGTCTATATCGTCACAAAGAGAAAAATAAAGATGAATTGGTCAATGCCATTAATCAATATGCTGGCATGAAGACAGAAGCCAATACTGCGGTACTGACACTGCCTGTAGAGGATGTAGTCGGACTTCGGAGTGTGTCAGAAGAATAACGGCTTCTAAGTGACAAGTTAAGACATAGGTGCCAGGCAATACAGGCAGACGAGCTGAAGTAAAAAAGCTTGTCTGCCTGTATTATTTTGTATGACATAGAAATGGTGATTTTTTTCTTATAAAAAACATCTCCAGCCATGAAATGACTGGAGATCAGAAATATTCGTATTCTATTCTTCTGGCACTTCTGCATCCTTTTCTGCCAGAACCTTTTCGTATTCTGCAAAGATCGCTTCTTTGATCTTATTTCGGGTTTCAGACAGAAGTGGGTGAGCAATGTCTCTGAAGTCACCTTCTCCCATTTTTCTGCTAGGCATGGCAATAAAAAGACCGTTCTGGCCTTCAATTATCTTGATATCATGTACTACAAATTCATCATCAAAAGTAATTGATACTACGGCTTTCATTTTACCTTCATCATTGATTTTACGGATTCTTACATCAGTTATGTTCATACTTGACCACCTTTCTTGCCTTCTCCTACTATAGATAGAGATATTATACATCATTTAACAAAATTTGGCAATACTAATAACTAAAATATCTGATAATTCGGAATGACTTCAATGGTTTTTGCTCTTCATCTACGTCGCCTAGGAAGACAATGGCCGTATAATCATCTATTTTCTTTTTTTCTGGCAACATGCTGGCGATGGCGATGCCAGTGCCGACAACAGTAACTTCGAATTCGGACAAAATATCAGAAATCCCTTTGGTACTGCCGCCCCCTCGCATAAAATCGTCTATGATAATGGCTTTTGATCCTGGGACTACAGCTCTTTTGGATATGGACATTTTTTGCACTCGGTCGTAAGAGCCGGAAAAGTAATTGATACTGACCGTAGAACCTTCTGAGACTTTTTGCTTCTCGTCTGATGATAATCAGAGGAAGATTTAATTGGCGTGCGACCATAGAAGCGAGGAAATACCCTTTGTTTCCACCGTAGCCACGTAATCGGCCTCTTTTTCTTTAAATTTCTTAGCAAAGACTGTTGCCAATCGATTCATAAGGTGGGTATCGAACATGATGTCGGAAGTATAAAGAAATCCTCCGCCCAAGATACGACTGCTGTCTTTAATGCGGCTGCAGAATTCCTCTTGCAAAACCAAAAGCTGTTCGGGAGTAATATCGGGACTGAACCTGACGCCGCCCTTTGCACCGGAAATTGTTTCTATATAGCCTGTTCCTGTAAAACGTACAGCCGTATCGGCTATGTTGATATCTTCACTGATGCTGGATTTTGCAACATCGAAAGCATCGCAAAAGTATTGCAGCGGGTATAATTTGTTAGGCGTATCTGTCAGAGTTTTGATGATTGCTCCAACACGTTCTGTTCTTTTCATATTCTGCCACCTCCAGTTTCCTATGTACATATTATTTCTTTTTTTTTTTTTGTCAAATGGTAGGCAAATTTAATGGAAATATGTTATAATGATTCCGTTAATCTTAACGACTGCGTCGCAAGGAAAGAATCATTGAAACACGAACCGCGATTTGAATCGCAATGGAATGTTCATGTTATAATAAACGCAACGTTCTCACAGCCTCGCCTTTTGCCCCGACTTTAGTCGGAATGGCAAAACGGACAGCGAAGCGAGCCGTGCGAGCGTAGGAGTATTGCGAAGCAATACGTTGCTGCAAGGAAGCGTTTATTGAATCATGAATTTCGATTCTATTTTCAGAGGAATATTCATGGTATAATATTGCCGTATGATTATAAAGACCTTGCTGTAAGGTAAGCGACATTGAATCATGATATTCGATTCAGGCACTTTTGCCGGATTTAAAGCGAAGGGGTATATCTTAGGGCTTCATGCGTTTGCCGTGGAGTCGTGTAATAATGCTCTTGCCATCGAGCGGGGTTTATGGCAGAATGATGTTTGTATTTAACAATTTCACCGCAAATCAGGAACCATTGCGGTGGATTTATACTATTATGTATTATAATGGAAAGTTTGTGAAATAATAAAGAAAGAACGCATGACGGAACCAAAGTTTCCTATGCACTCATGCCGCCACGGGGGCGGCAACAATTAATGTACCTTCTTTGAAACATAGGGGAAATATGTCCTGCAGACGATTGTTCCTATGCTATAAGAATAAAAATTGATCTGGAGGATTAGGTTGATGATTAATTTATCTGAATATAAAAAATATACACTGTATCGGTATTGAGGAATCGGTCTTTCTGCCATAGCAGAAATTTTGATTTCGCGAGGATGCCACGTTTCCGGGTCAGATATGAAACGATCAGATATTACAGATAATTTAGAAAAACATGGAGTAAAAAATTTATATAGGCCATAGAGCGGAAAATGTAGAAAACGCAGACTTGATTGTATATTCTGCAGCCATTGCAGAAGAAAATCCTGAAATCATCAGAGCCAGGGAAAAGAATATCCCTTTGGCGGGCCGGGCTGAAATCCTGGGGGGACTGATGGACGACTTTGAAAACAGTATTGCAATCAGCGGAACCCATGGGAAGACTACAACCACTTCTATGGTTTCTTTAATTTTAGAGCAGGCAAAGCTGGAACCAACCATTTTGGTAGGCGGTAACCTGGCAGAAATTGGCGGAAATGTAAAGGTGGGTCACAGCAAGTATTTTGTTACTGAAGCCTGTGAATACAGAGACAGCTTTCTCCAGCTGAGGCCGAAAATTGAGGTAATACTTAATATCGACTCTGACCACCTGGATTATTTCAAGGATATTGAACATATCGTAAGTTCCTTTGATAAATTTGCAAAGATCGTGCCTGAGGATGGAAAAATCATCGCCTATGATGCAAATCCTTTTGTCAATCAGGTCATCAAGGACATACCTGGTGCAATTACCTATGGATATAACGAAAACTGTACCTATTATATCACCAATGTGGCATTTGATGGAAATGGAATGCCTGTTTTTGATGTGAATTACCAGGGAGAACATCTGGGAAAAGTCAAGCTTTCGGTGCCGGGAGAACATAATATTCTCAACGCAGTAGGCGCTTTTGCCTGTTGTCATCAGCTGGGTGTTGCGCCTGCGGTCATCATTGACACACTGGACAAGTTCAAAGGCACGCAGCGGAGATTTGACATCGTGGGAACTACAAGTGACGGCGTAAAGCTGGTTGACGACTACGCCCATCATCCGACAGAGATCAAAGCGACCCTTTCTGCCGCCCACAATATTCCGCACAACAGACTTTGGTGTCTCTTCCAGCCGCATACCTATACGAGAACGCTGGCGCTTTTTTGATGACTTTGCAGAAGCGTTTGCAGAAGCGGACATTTTGATCTTAGCTGAAATATATGCGGCAAGAGAAAGAATATCTATAAAATTTCTTCCAAGGAGCTGGCGGAAGAAATTAAAAAGGGTACATCCTGATAAGAAAGTCTACTATATGGACACTTTTTTGAAGAAATCGCCAATTATGTAAAGAAAAATGCAGAAAAGGATGACCTGGTCATCACCATGGGCGCAGGCGATATTTACAAAGTCGGCGAACTGATTATTTCAGAATAATGGAGAGGGCATATGGATTTTAATCAATACAAAGAAAAAGAACAAAAGCGATTAGAAATAGCCATCAAGCATCTGGAAAACGGGGTTGACTTTTGTGGATATCAATACCGCTTATATCGATGAAGGTGTGACGATTGGCAGAGGAACACTGATCGGTCCCTGCGTAACAATAGAAGGCGATACTGCCATCGGAGAGAATTGCCGGATTCTGCAAAACAGCAGGATCAAAGATGCAAAGATAGAAGATGATGTGGAAATTCAAACGTCTGTTGTGCTTGAGAGCCAGGTCGGAGCAAAGAGCAAGGTCGGACCTTTTGCATACCTGAGACCAAAGAGTATTATCGGAAAGGAATGCAAAGTGGGGGATTTTGTGGAAGTGAAGAATTCGTCCTTTGGGGACGGTTCAAAAGCATCTCATTTGACCTACATTGGGGATTCAGACGTGGGCAGGGATGTCAATATAGGCTGCGGCGTCGTATTTGTCAATTACGACGGCAGCCAGAAACATCGTTCAACTGTAGGGGATGGAGCTTTTTATCGGATGCAACACGAATCTGGTATCTCCAGTAAAGGTTGAAGACGGTGCATATATAGCAGCAGGGAAGCACGGTGACGAAAGATGTTCCAGAAGACGCGCTGTGTGTAGCGAGAGCAAAACAAAAAGAATATTGAGGGTTGGGCAGCAAAAAAGAGGACTTTACAACAAGAAATAATTCAAACAATGAACAAGCGAAGAAAGAAGAGGTGTACTAGACATGAAAAATGGCGCATTTTCAGATTACAAGGTATTTACAGGCAACTCACACACTGAACTTGCTGAGGAAATTGCATCAATTATGGGAAAAACCCCTGGGAAAAGCTACAGTGACAAAATTCAGCGATGGAGAGATTTCCGTGAACCTTTGGGAATCTGTAAGAGGTATTGACGTATATATCGTTCAGCCTACTTGTAATCCGGTCAATGACAACTTGATGGAACTGCTCATCATGATCGATGCGATGAAGAGAGCTTCTGCAGGAAGAATCAACGCAGTCATTCCGTACTATGGTTATGCAAGACAGGATAGAAAAGCGAAAAAGCGAGATCCGATCACAGCAAAGCTGGTCGCTGACCTGATCGTTGCGGCTGGAGCAGACAGAGTTGTGACCATGGATCTGCACGCAAATCAGATTCAGGGATATTTCAACATTCCTGTAGATCATCTGGTCGGTATGCCGATTCTGGCAAGATACTTTAAGGAAAAAGCGCTGGAAGATGTCGTCATCGTGTCTCCTGACCACGGCAGTGTAACGAGAGCGAGAAATATGGCAGAATATCTCAATTGTCCAATCGCTATTGTAGATAAGAGAAGACCGGAAACCGAATAAGAGTGAAATCATGAACATCATCGGAAACATTGAAGGCAAGAATTGTATCATCATCGACGATATGATTGACACTGCAGGTACGATTACCAATGCAGCCAATGCAATCAAGGATCTGGGGGCTACAGCCGTCTATGCCTGCGCAACGCACCCTGTACTTTCCGGCCCTGCCGTAGAACGAATTGAGAAGTCTGCCATTGAAGAACTGGCTCTTCTCAATACTACCCCCAATTCCAGAAGAGAAAAAGATCGACAAGATGAAATTCTTGTCTGTAGCGCCTATTTTTGCAGAAGCGATGACAAGAGTATTCACGAACGGATCGATCAGTAAATTGTTTGACTAGTATGAAAGATGAATAAATAGACATAGAAGGAATAGATTTATGTATGTGATAGCAGGACTGGGCAATCCCGGCAAGAAATACGAGAATACGAGACATAATATGGGATTCATCACCATAGACCAGCTGGCGGAAAAGCACAACATAAAGGTCGATAAATTGAAATTTAAGGCTTTGGTCGGCGAGGGCAGAATCGCCGGCCAGAAAGTCATGCTTGTAAAACCGCAGACTTACATGAACCTCAGTGGAGAGTCCATTCGAGAGGTGATGAATTTCTACAAACTGGAACCGGAGAATCTGATCGTCATTTATGACGATATCGATATCGAGGCGGGAACCCTCCGCATCCGAAAGTTTGGCAGTGCGGGAACACATAATGGAATGAAATCTGTGGTGTACCAGCTGCAGTCAGATCGGTTTCCGAGAATTCGACTGGGCATCGGCAGCCAGAAAAAGGGCGACTTGGTCAACTTTGTCATCGGCGGATTTTCCAAAGAAGAAGTTCCTGTGCTGGAAGAAGCGGTGAACCATGCGGTGCTTGCCACAGAATGCATCATTGAAGACGGCATCGATAAAGCCATGAATCAGTACAATACTAAGAAAAGGTCTAAGAAAGACGATGAATAAAAAGGGAATTATTAATATTTCGGGTGTTTCCGAAAAGCTGCTCAGCGCCGATAATTTCTGATATCGTAAAAAGAAGAAGGACAAAGCTTAATTGTAACAGCGACTTTCGCAAGAGCAAATAAATTAGCTTCGGATCTTTCTTTTTTTTCGCAAAAGGAAATTTACGTGCTTCCGGCAGAAGATCAGGTCTTCCTCCGTTATGAAGCGAAGAACCACGATCAGTTAATTGAGAGATTAAAATATTAAAGGCGTTACGAACCAACGAGGATTGCGTTGTCATAGCGCCTGTTTCTGCTGCCGTAAAAAAGATCACGCCGCACAAAAACTTTGAAAGTGCTTCGCTGAAAATCACTTTAGGTGATGACATCGATCCGGAAGAAGTGAAGCGGACTCTCGTAAAATTGGGATATGAGAGGATGGAACTGGTCGATACCAGGGGACAGTTCTCCATCAGAGGGGCATCATCGATATCTTTACGCCGGACAGTGACAATCCGTATCGAGTGGAGCTCTTCGATACAGAGGTGGATTCGATCAGGACCTTCGATATCGATACCCAGCGTTCTGTGGAAAATCTCAAGTTCATAGAGGTGTATCCAGCAGAGCAGATGCTGGCGGACAAGAGTATCTTCAACGATGCGGCGGATAATTTGTACAAAGAATACACGGCTCAAGTGAAGCGGCTTGTGAAAAAGGGCGACGACTTCACAGAGGCTGCGGAGAACCTTACGAAACGCCGCGATGAACTCTGCGAATACATCAGAAACGTGTCTAACCTGCAGCTTTTGGAGAATTACCTCCATTATTTCTATGAAAAAAACAGAGTATCTCTGGGATTACATGGAAAAGGCATCGTCATCGTCGATGATCCCGACCGAATCTGTGAATATCTTGACACGAGAAGTGCGGAGACCAAGGACGATTTCAAAGTATTTTTGGAGAGGGGCCAGGTCATCCCAAAGGATATGGAGCTGGTTTCGGGCAAAGAGGACTTTTTAAGATCTACGACAGGGAATCGGTGTACATACTGACACCTTTCCCCAAAGCGATCAAAGGCGTGGATTCGCTGGCAGAAGTGAGAAACCTTCACAGCAGGCAGATGATCACCTTCAGCGGGCGCATGGATGTGCTGGAAAGTGAGCTTGCCAGCTTTGCGAAAAAGGGTTATCAGATCCACATTGTCTGCTCCAGCAAGGAAAGAATCGACAATTTAAAAGAATTTGCCGATCGTATCGGCCTTTAGAGAGAATTATCTTTGAAGAGGGACTTTATCGGCGGGAATGGATTTTCCTAATGAGAAAATCTGCTATATCAGCGAAAACGATATCTTCACCGGTCAAAAGTCTGTCAGACGTAAGAAGAAAAAGAAAAAGACCAAGTCGGAGCAGATCCAGTCCTTTGCCGATATGAGCAAGGGAGACTACGTCGTCCACGAAAATCACGGCATCGGTAAGTTTTGGGTATCGAACAGCTGACGGTTCAGGGTGATAAGAAGGACTATCTGAAGATCAAATACGCTGGCAACGATATGCTCTACGTGCCAGTGGAACAGATGGACATCATCCAGAAGTATATCGGTTCTGACGGTATGTCCCCTAAAGTCAATAAGCTTTCCGGCGGAGACTGGAAGGTTACGAAGGCGAAAAGCGAAAGCGGCTATTGCCGAAATGGCAAAAGAACTGCTTGATCTTTACGCCCAGCGAAAGATGCAGAAGGGCCACGCCTTCAGTGAAGTGAAGACACCGTCTGGCAGAAAGAGTTTGAAGACGCCTTTCCTTATACGGAGACCGACGATCAGCTTCGTTCCATTGAAGAAATCAAAGAAGATATGGAGCGTCCGGCGGCTATGGACCGGCTGCTCTGCGGTGATGTAGGCTTCGGTAAGACCGAAGTTGCGGCAAGAGCCCTCTTCAAATGTATCGCCGATGGAAAGCAGGCGGCAGTTCTGGTTCCTACGACGATTTTGGCCAATCAGCACTACTACACTTTGAAGGAACGATTTGAACAGTTCCCTCTGAAGGTGGAAATGCTGTCCAGATTCCGTTCCGATAAACAGCAGGAGCAGATCATCGACGAACTGAACAAAGGGCAGATCGATCTGATCATCGGAACCCACAGGCTGCTTTCGAAAGACGTGAAGTTCAAGGACCTGGGCCTTTTGGTCATCGACGAGGAGCAGCGCTTTGGCGTAGCCCACAAAGAGAAGATCAAACAGATGAAAAAGAACGTCGATGTGCTGACCTTGTCTGCAACGCCGATTCCGAGGACTCTGAACATGTCCCTTACGGGAATCAAAGATATGAGTCTGATCGAGGAGCCGCCGGAAGAACGGTATCCCGTACAGACCTACGTTTTGGAGCAGGATGATTCCATGATGAAGGAGATCATCACCAGAGAGCTGGACCGGGGCGGCCAGGTCTTTGTGGTCTACAACAGAGTCAGAGGCATCAATAAGATTGCAGACACCATCCGGGATCTTGTCCCAGAGGCGCGGGTGGTAGTGGGCCACGGGCAGATGAACGAGCATGTCCTGGAGGACGTGATGCTCAGCTTCATCAACGGCGAGAACAACGTGCTGGTGGCCACGACCATCATCGAGTCTGGCATCGACATCTCCAACGCCAACACCATGATCATCATCGACGCCGACAAATACGGACTTTCTCAGCTCTATCAGCTCCGCGGGCGTGTGGGACGCTCCAACAGAATGGCTTACGCCTACCTGATGTATCAAAAGGACAAAGTCCTCACCGAGGTAGCCGAAAAACGTCTCAAGGCGATCAAAGAGTTCACCGAATTCGGCGCTGGTTTCAAAGTCGCCATGCGAGATCTTGAAATCAGAGGGGCGGGAAATCTGCTGGGCAGCGAGCAGAGCGGCCATATGATGAACATCGGATATGAACTGTATTGTAAGCTGGTAGATGACGCGATCCGCTCCCCTGCAGGGTGAAATCGTCAACGAGAACAAAGAAGAAATTTCTGTTGAGCTGATGGTAACCGCCAATATTCCTAATTGGTATATCGAGAATGAAACCCCTCAAGCTGCAGATGTATAAGAAAATTGCCGGTGTCAGAAGTGAAGCCGATGAAGACGAAATGATCGACGAGCTGATGGACCGTTTTGGCGATGTGCCGAGAGAAACGCTGAATCTGATCAGAATTTCCAGAATCAGGAGTCTGGCAGAAGATCTTTCTGTCACTAGAATTCACGAGCAGCAGGGCAAGGTGATCGTGACCTTTGCAGAAAAGAACCCGCTGAATGGCTATGCTTTGATGAACGTCAATGATGCCTTTGGACAGAAAGCCTTTGTCCACGGCGGTAAGGAACCGTTTATCAGACTGACGGTGAGAACTGCAGATAAAAAACGCGACACGGTCAGGCTGCTGCAGATTTTGGAGGACCAGAAGAGTGGTGTGAAGGTAAGTTAATAAAAGTCGTTGACCAGTGATCGGGAAGATCAGGTCAACGACTTTTTTCTTTCTAAAAGGCTACAGCTTGCACATAGGGATAATAATTTTCTAATAGTTTGACATCTATTTTTTTTCCCTCATAGGATGCACGCCAGTTTTCAAAATCAGGGTTTTTCCAGAGACTGCCGTCCTTGCATTCGATTTCTTTGTCACAGTAGAGCACGTAGGCAATCTTTTGCTACGTTAGCATCTGTTCCGAAAATATTCAGCGACCAGCCGCCGAACTCATCAAAGGTTTCACCTGGCAAAATTTCAATCAAAGTATCTTCAGAAAGGCAAAGATAGGTCTTTTTCTGATTGGCTGTCTGTACTCCGCCAGTCGATCTTCAGGGGATTACCTTCTTTATCAAAAAGCCAGCATTCCACATTGAACTCTGACGATTGTTTTTTTTTCGTGTTATTCGTCCTCACATCGTGAACATAAGGATGTCCGTCTTCTCCTTCATAGCGTTCCATGGTCACACGTTCTAAAAATCATCGTCTCTGCGGCAGGAGCAGCGGACTGCATGGGAGCGCTTTGTCCATTCTCTTTTAAGGAACAGCCGGTGGCCATACCTGCAGCTATGGCGGCACAGAGCAGAACCACAGTCAGGGTCAGGGTCAAAAAACGGACAGACTTGGACGCCTGCTTGTAGTGACTGATTGCGCGCAGTCTTTCTGCAAGCAGCTTTCCATCCTCATTGAGGGAAAGCGCCAATCGATTTCTTTTGCTCTCAATGTCTGAACCTGCCGCATCTAACAGGACGTTGCCGTAGCTTTTGCGCCTGTGCGAATCAAAGCGGGAGATGACGGCCTCATCACAGGACAGTTCGCAGTGACGGCTGACCTGTTTCCGGATCCAATAGACCATAGGATTGAACCAATGCAGACATAGTGTGATTTCGACCAGCCATTTGTAAAAAAAGGTCGCCGCGGCGGTAATGGGTCAGTTCGTGCATAAATATGTATTCCAGTTCTGTATTGCTGTAGACTTGCGCGGGCAGGACCATTGTCGGTCTGACCAATCCTGTGAGCAGGGGAGCCTTTTATGAAGGAATTCGTACACACGGTTATACTTCTTTTGATGCCCATGGCAGCCTTCACCTTTGCAGCACAGTGGGTAACGGACCTTCGGCAGCCTCCTTGCTTTGACTTCTTATAGCAGAAGCAGCCTGGCCGTATAAATAGAGTTTGCGCAAGAGCAGAAGCAGGGCTAAGGCCAGCCATACCACACTGAAAATGTGACTTTCCAGCATCGAAGACAAGGAGACCGCAGACATGGGACCGCTGGGATCTGAGATAGAAAATCCATTTCCATATTTCAGAGGGCTAAGGCCAGCAGCGGCCTCTGTCAGCGGATTTTGCCCTATAGACTGCAAGATAGGCTCCCTTTGGTTTCTGGACCGAAAGGAAGCAGCATACGCATCAAAACAAGCAGCCAGATATAATAGTTCCATCTTTTGCTGAACTGACGGAGAATTGGTCTTAATAAAACCAAAGCGAAAGCGAGCAGGGTACCAGACAGTGAAAGTGAGGCACAGCGTGAAAAGATTATTCATGGTTTTTACCTTCCTCTTCCCAAAGTGCGTGCAATTCTGCCAGATCTTCTGAAGTCAGATTCCCGGAGGTGATCAGCGCCGACATCAGACCTTTACACTGCCGCCGTAAACCTTTTTGGAGGAAGGATTCCGTCTTCGCTTTTGTGAATTCTTCCTCAGATATGACGGCGGTGTAGTAATAGACCTCTCTTTTTCCTGGATTAACGCGCCTTTCTTGACCAGTCTTTTGACCAATGTATTGACGGTGGGGCTTTCCCAGTTCTTCTGCTGGGTCAGTACAGTACGGATATAAGAATAAGTGACAGGGCCGGGATGTTCCCAGACTACCCGCATGATTTCAGCTTCAGCATCAGAAATCTTGTTTACCTTCAGATTCAAGAGACTCACCTCCATATGACAATTGTTATATCTATGATTCCATGTTACAACTGTCATATGTGTTTGTCAAGGGAGATTTCGCAGCATCATATTTTTTGCGGCTAGTGCGATCCCGGCCGTGATCATCTGAGACAGGGGCGCAGCAATCCAGATGCCGGTGATGCCCCCAGAATCTTGGAACGACCAGGAGGAGCAGAAACAGCATGACCGGCTCTGCATAGACCAGAATATAGGCGAAGTTGTTTTTCTCCGTAGCGTAAAAACCAGAAGTGGTGACTCTGACAAAAAGCCAGGAACAGAAATCCGGCGATGAAATATGGCAGGATTTCTGCTACTTCTGAACAGTGTCTGATGCGCCGAAGAGAAGCTGCCGCATCATGGCGGACGGCGAAGAGCAGAATCATGCAGCCGAGGGCGATGACCCCTGCCGTGACATAAGCCAATCGCTTGGTCTCTCCACTTCTGCAAATGCCTTTTGCCCATAGTAACGGCTGATCAAAGGCTGGCAGCCGTCGCCAACGCCCTGCAGCAGCAACACGATGATCATAGTGATATAGGCGATGGCGGCGTAACAGGCTACAGCATCTTCTCCGCCGTAAAGCATCGCAAACTTGTTCATCAATATCAAAATGATATTGGGCGAGAATGTGAGCCCGAAAGGGGAAAGGGCAATTCTCAAAATGCTGGTTGCCGCTGTTTTGGCGGCGGATAAGCTGGGAAATGAGAATCCTGTTCTCACTTTGATAAAGTAGCAGATGCAGACGGCCATGGTCACGCCCCTGACCGATGATGGTGGCTGCTGCCGCACCTGAAAGACCGTAAGGTAATACCCATACCAGCAGATAGTCAAATATAATGTTAGTCAGGAATCCTGCGATCATCGCGTACATGGCAGCCATGGAACCGCCCATATTTCTGATCAGGGGATGAATCCGGTGCCGAAAATCTGAAAGACTGCGCCCAGGACGATGATCCTCAGATATTCCTCTCCCATGGTGAGCAGTTCTCCTCTGGCACCAAAAGCGCTTAAGAGGGATGTATCGTAAGGGTCAGCAGCGCCATCGTCAGGAGACAGACGGAAAACAGGAGAAGGATGGTGGTGTTAAAGTAATCCTGTGGATTTCCATTCTGTGCTTTTCCCCTGTGGATGGAATACTGCACGGCTCCGCCCATGCCGATGCCTGTTCCAAGCGCCTGCAGAAGTGCAGTAACCGGGTAGGCGATATTGATCGCGGCAAGACCGGCATCGCCGATGCTGTTTCCGATGAAAAATCCATCGACGATGGCGTAGACGCCTGAGAGCGCAAAGGCCAGTACGGACGGAATCACATAATAGAAAAATTCGGCTTTTCTACTCATGGTTCATGCCCTCTTTGAAGTAGTCGATAAACAGCGCCGTGTTCTCGATCAGGGCGTCCGCCCGGTCTTTCCCCATTTTTCCATCGCCTGTGTCTCCAGTTCCATGAGCTTTGGAATGACGTCTTGTGCGTATGCAATGCCGGCATCGGTGAGACGGATGCCGCGTTTTCTGTGGTCGTAAGGAGTGGAACCGAAGAATACCAGCTCTTTTTTCTCAAATTCCTTGAGAATCGTATTGACCGTCTGCTTCGGCAGCATCCATTGGTCACAGATCATCTTCTGCGTACAATAGTGCTTTGCGTTCCATAGAGAGTAAAGGATGAGCAATGCGTTATAAGAGATGTCGTGTTTCTTTGCCCAATCTGAATAAATTCTATTCGTTTCACGCCAGACGTGATAATAGCGTGCGACTTGTTTTGATGCTTCATTCGTAGTCATATGTATTACTCAATTTTAAATTAGTCCGAGTTCGGACTAATTGCATTTTACAAAATATAGATGTTTATGTCAAGTGAAAAAGATGGTATGATAGAATAAAAGAATAGAAAAGGGAAGAAATTGATGAGAATTAGGATAATCAGACATGGAGAAGTGGATTATAACTGGGGCCGAAAACTGGATTCCAAGGGGGGTATGACAGAAGCTGCCGGGAATACGACGAGAGTTCGATAAAAGACAGCGAAAAAAGATTGATATTAGCTGAAGGGGAACCGATTTTTATCAGCAGCCTGGGCGTACCTTCCACACCGCAAAGCAGGTCTTTGGCGATGAGGAAGTGCACCGAAGCAAAAACTTTGACGAAGTTCCTTTGCGTTCCTATAAAGATACCGAGAAAAAACATGCGGTGTGGGTCTGGAATGTTCTTGCAAGGGTGCAGTGGTTTTTCAACTCTGGCAGACAGCCGGAAACAAGAAAGATGTCCCAGCAGAGAGCAAGAACTGCCATTGCAGAACTGGAAGAGGCAGGAACAGACTGCAGCCTGGTCTGCCACAGATTCTTTATGATGGTTCTCTGCCATGAATTAAAGAAAGCGGGATATAAAATAGAGAAATCCCGGAGGATCAACATTAAAAAACTTAGACGTGATTGAAGCGATAAAATAAAGGAGATATCATGAAAGAGAGGAAGGAGTGCCCCTGCAAACGAGTGCACTGCCAGCGTCATGGGGACTGTGAAGCCTGCTGGGATCACCACCATGCGCCAGGAAAGAAAAATGCTGACCACCTGCGAAAGGCTGAGAGCAAAAGAAGAAAAGAAAAGGGCTAAAGAAGAAAAAGAAAGAAGGTAAAAAGAAATGATGAGAGATCCGGTACAGACCATTGGAAAGCTGATTGACAAGGCCAATATGGCGATCATCAGTTATGTAGACGATCAGGGGTTCCCGATCAGCAAAGCCATGCTGCCGCCTAGAGAACGAGAAGAAATCAAAGTATTTTTGGTTTACGACCAACACGTCCTCAAACAAGGTAAAGTTCTTTAAAGAAAATCCCAAGGCCAGTATTTATTTCGTTGATAAACGCTTTTTCAGGGGAGTGAGCCTGGTGGGGACTGTGGAAGTTCTTGAAACAGCTGAAGCAAAAGAGAGAATTTGGAGAGAGGGAGATACCATGTACTATCCGGAAGGCGTGACGGACCCCGATTACTGTGTCCTGCGATTTACTGCGGAAAAAAGGAAGATATTACAGCAACTTCAATTCAGAGGATTTTAAGATATAGCAGGGAGGATTGCACGATGGCACAGCACGTCAAAGTCGTTTCATATGATTCAGAGTGGCCGGAAATATATGAACGTGAGAAAAACTTGATTTTACAGATCTTAGGAGAAGAAGCGGCAGCTATTTATCACATCGGCAGCACTTCTGTGCCGGGACTTTGCGCAAAACCAATCATCGACATCATGCCTGTCGTCAGGGATATCAGCAAAGTGGACCGGATGCAGAGCCAGTTTGAAGCCATAGGTTATGCATATATGGGAGAGTTCGGTATTCCGGGTCGGAGATATCTGCGAAAAGGCGGTGACGAACGGACCCATCAAATACATATTTTTGAGGAGAAAAATAAAAAGGACGTTCTGCGCCATCTGGCGGTGCGGGATTATCTCAGACTTCACAGCGAAGCGAGGAAGGCCTATGGGACGTTGAAACAGGACGTTGCTGCCCAGCATCCGGAGGATATAGAAGGCTACTGCCATGGAAAAGATGCTTTTGTCAAAGATCTGGAAACAAAGGCGTCAGCCTGGTATGAACGGACGAAGGGAGCTGCTTATCTCTTTGACGGCTGGCAGGAGACCATGATATGGTCCTGCCTGCAGGAACACATGGGCAGCGTAGAGACAGATGGCAGTCTGCCGCCTGCATCGGCGCGAATCAGCGTGGGCGATTTCAGTTTTTTTGCCGGGATGCCCGACGAAAACCTGATTCAAGGCGCCAACACACCCCATACTGGGTCCAAGAACCGAAAAACTGGGAACCTGTAATCGAAAAAGTGCTGGGGGGCTGAGGCGATCAAAGCGCAGCGCTACGCCATCAAAAAGGAGCCGGAAGCGTTTGACTGCGAGATCCTGGAAAAGTATGCAGCCAGTCTGCCAGCAGCTTATGAGCTTAGGGCCCATAGACCAGGAACTTTATGAGCAGATTATGACTAAGCCCTGGGCGAAAGATCTCTGTTCGCAGTTCCGTGACGGCGACGACTATGTACGGCGGGGACTGGGATTTGCTGCGGTACTCCGCGGAGATGTGGTAGCCGGCGCGTCTTCCTATACAATTTACGATGACGGCATCGAAATTGAAATTGATACCAATAAAGAGTTCAGAAACCGGGGCTTTGCTTCGGCTTGTGGCAGCCGCCTGATTTTGGAGTGCCTGAGTCGGGGGGCTTTACCCTAGCTGGGATGCCCACGATCTTAGATCTGTAAGTCTTGCTGAAAAGCTGGGATATCATAGGGATCAACCCTACAACGTTTATTTTCTTAAAAGCAGCTGTGATGATCTGATAGATGCTTAAGTGTTTATTACAAAACGAAATAAGGCGCGCTGGATGGTGGTGAGTTCACGATCCAGTGCGCCTTACATATTTGAAATGACAGTTTAGTCGTATAATTGCTTTGCAAGAAAATCAGCACCGATTTCTGCAGCTTTCAGTTCTACTTCGCTCAGTGCTTTTTCACCCGGTGAAATGACGGTGACCGAGCCGATTGCATCTCCCTGGACGACAATAGGTACTACCACTTTTTGTCGCTGAGGAATTTGTCTTTGCTCTGAATGATATGATCCAGTTCTGTATCGATTTTATCGTGATCGAACTGTTTTTTCTGTTTGCCGGATGCCGCGATGAACTGGTCTGTATCAGATACTGCTACGGTTCCTCCTAATATGGAAGAAGCCGTTTCTGCAAACTCTGCGGCCACCTGACTCATATCACCGATAGGTGAATATTTTTTCAAGATAATTTCTCCTGAGCTGTTTGTGTATATTTCTAACGGATCTCCTTCTCTAATTCGTAAAACCCTTCTAATTTCTTTAGGAACAACAACTCTGCCTAGGTCGTCAATTCTTCTTACTATTCCCGTTGCTTTCATGTAATTAATTTCTCCTTCTTATCAAATGTTATATCCCTATTTTTTTTACCTATGTGAGAAAAATATACCGGTTATTTGTAAATTATTTATTATGAAGAAATGATGAAAATGCTAGGAAATAGGTAATACTTATGATAAAATATTATGATTGATTTTACGTTATGAGTAAATACCCCTTGTACACGAAAGGTTGCATAACTGGATGGAGGAGTGAATATGCTTTTTAAAGAGATAACGATTCTAAATGAAAATTTTGAAATTGAAGAAAACATGTACGTCGGTGTCAAAGAAGACATTGTCGAATATATTGGGAAAAAAGAGAAGCCTGCTAAGGATTTTGGCCAGGAATACGATGGCAAGAACAGAATTTTGATGCCTGGCTTTTTATAATGCCCATGCTCATTCGCCCATGGCTCTGATGAGAGGTTACGGTGAAAACCTGGTACTGCAGGATTGGCTGAACACGAGGATTTTTCCTTTTTGAGGATAAGTTGAATAGCAATGCTGTATATTGGGGCACCATGCTCTGCATGGCGGAATCCATCCGCTTCGGCATTGTCTCTTCCTCTGATATGTACTATTTTTATACCAGATATGGTGCAGGCTGTAACAGACAGCGGAGCGAAAAGCAATATTTCAAGATCGGTGGCAAACCCCATGGGTGTGCCTTTTGTGAAAGCTGCCCTCCATCAATGAAGCGTTGGACTCCATTAGACTGTACAACGGTTATGCAGAGGGAAGAGTGATTATAGACACCAGCATTCACGCAGAATATACGACCAACGAGGAAACCGTCCGCGGACTGGCTGCAATCACAAAGGAACATGATCTGATCATGCATGTACATGCTTCAGAAACAAAACTGGAACATGAAGAGTGTAAAAAGCGAGACACGACGGCTTAACGCCGATTCAGTATTTTAACAGGTGCGGACTCTTTGACAGCAAAGCCCTGGCTGCCCACTGCGTATGGTGTGAGGGGTGAGGACTTTGACATATTGAGAGACAAAGGCGTGACAGTGGCGGTCAATCCGATCAGCAACCTCAAGCTGGCCAGCGGCATCAGTGACGCTCCAAAGATGATGGGGATGGGAATCAATGTCGCCATTGGAACCGACAGTGTTTCCAGCAATAACAGTCTGAACTTTTTAGAAGAAGTGAAAGCTTTTGCCACCATCGCAAAGATCAAAGCAAAGGATCCTACGGTCATTACACCGAAGCAGGCTTTAAGGGGCAGCGACGAGAAACGGCGCCCTGGGCCAGGGACGCAAAAAACTGCGGCTTAATAAAAGAAGGCTTTCAGGCCGACTTGATTGTACTGCGGACAGACGTACCTAATATGCACCGATTCACAATCTGACCAACAATATCGTTTATGCTGCTTCAGGCAGTGACATTGCTCTGACGATGATAGACGGAAAAAATTTCTCTATCAAGATGGAGAATATACGACCATAGATATTGAGAAGACTATTTTCGAAACAGAAAAAGCTACGGCTGAAATTTTAAGACAATTATAGAAAGTGAAAGAGACTATGTCAAATAAGGGAAACAAGTTCATAAAAGGCGCGGCGATTTTAGGGATAGCCGGTGTCGTAATCAAGTTACTTGGGCGGTATTCAGGATTCCTCTCACCAATTGGATTGGTGATGACGGAATGTCCTATTACGGCTTCGCTTATTCCATATACGGAGCATTGCTGGTTCTGTCAACTGCAGGTATTCCGGTGGCAATTTCCAGAATGGTGTCAGAACGGATTGCCGTAGGCGAATATAAAAACGCCCATAAGGTGTTTAAAGTAGCGACCGCCCTCCTTTTTTTTTCATCGGTATTTTTTCCTTTGCCGCATGCTATTTTGGAGGGGAATACATTACAGCCAAACTGGGAAATCCAGACGCTGCTTTGGCGGTGAAAGCCATATCGCCGGCTCTGCTGTTCGTACCGCTGTTCTCTGCCTATAGAGGTTATTTCCAGGGCAGACAGAACATGAATCCTACTGCCATATCTGAAATTACTGAACAGCTAGTACGGGTAATCGTAGGATTATATCTGGCATATAAACTGCTTCAGACCGGCCTGAAGGAGGCTGCAGCAGGCGCGTCTTTCGGCGCATCGGCAGGTTCCATCGCCGGGCTTGGCATCATCGTTGTCATTTACATGTTGAATCGCAGGACGATTCATAGAAAAAATTGATTTGAATAATAAACAGGTAGAAGAGACCAGCGTGATTTTACGTAAGATCATCAGTATCTCTGTGCCGATCATCATCGGATGTGAAATCATGCCGATCATGACGCTGATCGATACGGGTATCATCATGACTCGTTTACAGGCGACCGGCTGGTCTTATGCAGAGGCAAAGAGCCTGTACGGCCTGCTCAGCGGCTTCTGCAATTCTTTAATCGCTTTCCCGCAGGTTTTTCACCCAGGCCGTAGCCGTCAGTCTGGTTCCAGCCATCGCTGCCGCCTTTAAACTGAGGGATAAGAAGAACGTACAGGAGAACATCAAGCTGGGATACAGGACGACCATGATTATGGCCTTTCCATGTGCCTTCGGCATCTTTGCTTTGGCGGAACCGATTCTGCTGCTGCTGTATCCTGCCCAAAAAGCCAGCGCCATTGCGGCAGTGCCGACTTTGATGATTATGGCCATCAGCGTCATCTTCCTTGCCATTACACAGACTTCCGTCGGCGTTCTGCAATCCATCGGCAAGCAGATGGTGCCTGTCGTTCATCTAGGCTTAGGCTGCGTAGGAAAAGTGATCATAACCTACATTCTGGTCGGTGTGCACTCTGTCAATATCAAGGGCGCGGCCATCGGCACCATGCTGGCCTACTTTGTAGCTCTGGTATTAAACAATATTTCCGTAAAGAAATACACTGGAACGAAAAATAGACTACGACTTGACCTATGTGCGTCCATGTATTGCAGCCGTCATCATGGGGGTCTGTGCCTATGCCTTCCAGAAGCTGGCCATGGGGCTTCTTCACAGTAACAGCATTGCCACGCTGCTTGCTATCATGGTAGGCGGCATCGTCTATCTCATTTTGATCTTTACATTAAAAAGCGATTACTCTGGCAGAGGTGGAAACCATGCCTGGCGTAACAAAATTAGTCAAAATACTGAGAAAGTTTGTGAAATAAATTATGAAAAAAAGAGTATGAAGAATTATATATTACAAAAAAGATAAGGAAGGAGAAGCGCTGAAACGGCTGATTGAGATTGTAAAAGGTCCTTCGCAAGGAGTGCCCCTGGGACAGGGTGCAGACGCACGAAACCCTTACAAAATGCATGATTGAAGAGGCATATGAGGTCGTCGACGCCATTCAAAATGAGGATTCTATCAATTTAAGAGAAGAGCTTGGCGACGTATTGCTGCAGGTCGTTTTTCACAGTAACTTGTCAGAAAACGAAGGAGACTTTACGATTGCAGATGTAATAAATGAAGAATGTGAAAAAATGCTGCGCAGACATCCTCACATTTTTTTAGAAGAAAGAGCAAAAACTATTGACAAAGCCCTTGAAAAATGGGAGAATATGAAGAGCAGAGAGCACGGAGAGCTGAGTTACAGTGACAGACTCACTCGCGTGCCGAAAGCATTACCTGCTCTTATCAGAAGTTCCAAGGTACAGAGCAAGGCATCCAAGATAGGTTTTGATTGGAAAGATGCCAGCGGGGCTTTTGATAAATTAGAAGAAGAACTCGATGAACTGAGAGAAAGCCTGGGAGCAGGGTGGCGGAGAAGCAATGTCCGAAGAATATGGCGACTTGCTTTTCTCAATGGTGAATGTTGCGAGATTTTTAAACATTGACCCAGAGGAATCGCTGAATAAATCTACAGCTAAATTTATCGAGCGATTCGCTATTATGGAAAAAAAGTGTCTATCGATAGAGGTCTTGATCTTGAAAGCATGAGTCTTGAAGAAATGGACAACCTTTGGATAGAAGCTAAGAAAAAAGTAAGTTCAATGCTTATGTATACGATTTAAGGAGGATTTATTATGAATAAGGCTGAATTGGTAGCTGCGGTAGCAGAGAAAACAAACTTTACTAAAAAGGACGCAGAAGTTGCTATCAATGCGCTCCTGGCTAGCGTAGAAGAAGCACTCGTAAAGGGAGAGAAAGTACAGTTAATCGGATTTGGTACTTTTGAAACAAGAGAAAGAAAAAAGCAAGACAGGGAAGAAATCCTAGAAAACCTGATGAAATCATCAAGATCGCTGCTTCTAAGGCTCCTGTATTCAAGGCAGGCAAAGCTCTGAAAGACGCAGTTAACAAATAATCACGTAAAAGAAAGGACAACCTAGGTTGTCCTTTTTTAAATACATGAAGAAAGATGGAAGAGAGGAAACATGAGAATTGATAAGTTTTTAAAAAAAAATTCCAGATTGATTAAACGAAGGTCAGTTGCCAAAGATGCCTGCGACCAGGAGCGAGTATCGGTAAACGGTAAGGTCGTAAAAGCTGGCGCGGAAGTAAAGGTGGGCGATGAAATCCATATCGCCTTCGGCAACAGTTCTATTACTGCAAAGGTGTGCAAGCTGACGGAATCCTGCAAAAAAAGGATGCGGCCGATATGTATGAAATTGTAGAATCATAAAAAAATCAGAAAGAGACGGATTCATCATGATGAATCCGTCTTTTTATACGTTTTTTTCTACAGATGTGCGTAAGTAGTTGCTATTTTCATCCATTTTCGATATACTTTATGTGATGTTAAACAAAATAAGATAATTTTTTGCAAATTTTTCTCACCTGATAGTAGTAGACAGGGCTGAGAAAATTGCCTGCAGAGGAGATAGAATAAGTGAACAATCAAATGACAGCAAAAGAGGTCGTGCAGACATTCTGCCGCCAGTGGTTTGAACAGCGGGATGCTGATGGAGCAGCCGCTTTCTTAGCAGAAGAGGTTGATTTTGTCGGCACCGGAGTAGGAGTCGGCGGAGGGAAAATTGGAATTGATGCAGTATATCCGCAGCGATATCGCTGAAATAGCAGAACCGTTCCAGTCCAAGCTTTCCTTTATTCATGAGAATACCATTACAGAGGACGTACACTGTCTTTCTGCCGAAATGACTTTGACAAACACAGCCTACACCTGGTATTTACGCGGTTTTTACTCTGCATGCAAAGGCGGGCGACTGGCTCATAAAAAGCTTTCACTTTGCGGAGCCAAGCAGCAGCCAGCAGGGAGAAGAACATTATCCGGGAACCTTAGTGATGGAGAATATCGCCAGGCAGCGTCAAGAATTACTAAATGATTCTCTGGCAGGCGGCATGATGGGCGGATACATGGGAGATGGTTTTTCCTTTTTATTTTATTAACCGACGCATGCTCGAATATCTGGGTTATACAGATGAAAAGACTTTATAGATGATATTAAAGGCTTGATTTCTAACTGCATGCATCCGGATGACCGAAAGTCGGTGGACGAATCTGTCGCCGGACAGCTGAAAAGCTGGAAGCGAGTATGTAGTCGAGTATCGGATGAAAAAAAAAAAGGATGGTTCTTACATATGGGTTCATGATATAGGCCGATGTGTGACAGCTGAGAATGGGCATCCTGCTATCGCGTCAGTGTGTATAGATATTACAGCACAAAAAAAAGGCACAGGACGAGGTACTGCATCTCTACAATAATATTCCCGGCGCAGTTTTTCGCTGTCGTCCCGACGCAGAACTGTTTATCATTGACGCTAACGATGGATTTTACGAATTCTTCGGCTGCAGCAGAGGAATTTGCAGCGGACGGCAACAAGATGAGGCCTTTTATCCATCCTGAAGACCTTCCATATATAGAAGAGATGCTGCAGGACCCTGAGCAGTACGATCAGACCATTCATCTGGAAAATCGTGTAGTCTGTAAAGATGGGGCCGTCAAGTGGATATCGGCAAAAAAGCACAGCTTTTCATAGAAGACGGGGAACCTTATTTCTATTGCGTTTTTGTAGACGTGACAGAAGAAAAGAAACTGCAGGAACGAGTCAGAGAACTCTATGAGCAAGAACTGTCCTATTTTGCAGAGTTGTCACCGATGGACGGGGAATATTCAAGGGGTGTTCAATATTACCCAAGACAGAGTGGAAAGCTACTTGTCAACTTCGAGTGTGACTGATATCCGAGTAGGCGACTCCTATACGGAAACGCTCAGGCACTTAGCCGGCTCGGCTATGGACCCGGCCGAAGGAGAAGAAATATGGCAGACTTTGGAGCGAGAAAAAATACTGGCGGAGTATGACGCTGGGAAAGTGGATTATCACATAGAATTTCTGCGCAAAAAGAACGACGGAAAACCTTATTGGGAAAGTTACAAATCTCCGCTCCTGTCTAAATCCGATGACAGGAGATATCATGGTCTTTTTCTATTCCTCCGATATTACTGAGCAAAAGGCGAAAGAACTGCTTCTGAACAAGATTTCGAATTGGATTATGAATATATCACAGAGCTGGATATTTTAAAGGGCACCCATCGAGTGTCATCGTTTAGCAATAAGCAGAAGAATTTCCTCTCTTATGAAGGAGATTTTAGAAAAGAGACTCTCGATTTGGCCAACCGCCGGATGGATGAGACGGCAAAAAAAGAATATCTTAAAAAATTGGATTTCGGTTATATAAAGAGTCACTTGTCGAATCAGGATTCCTATACCTTCCTCGTGGAGATGAAAGACGAGGAAGGGCGGATGCGAGTGAAACGATTCCGCGTCTTTTACATCAGCAGAGAATTGTATCGGGTAGGCATCGCTCGCATTGACGTAACCGACATTGTCAGACAGGAACAGAGACAGAGGGACGAATTATCGGCAGCGCTGGTAGCGGCGGAACAAGCCAATGCTGCTAAGACAGATTTTCTTTCTCGGATGAGGCATGAAATTCGTACGCCGATGAACGCCATTATCGGTATGAGCGCCATCGCTGCAGGCGCCATTGGCGATGATGAACAGGTAGCAGACTGTATATCTAAAATTGGAATTTCTTCCCGCTTCCTGCTGTCTCTCATCAATGATATACTGGATATGAGTCGGATTGAAAGCGGAAAGATGCTGCTAAAAAGTGAAAAAAATACCGACAGAAGAATTCTTAAACGGGGTTAATTCAATCTGCTTTGCCCAGGCAAACGCTAAGGGCGTAGAGTACGAATGCATCGTAGATCCGGTGTTAGACGACTATTATATTGGCGATGCGATGAAGCTGCAGCAGGTGCTCATCAATATATTAAGCAACGCCATTAAATTTACTGGTGAAGGCGGTAAGGTCACCTTTTCCGTAAATCAGAGAAGCAGGGCCAAAAATGATGCAGTCCTTCGATTTATCGTAAATGACACGGGAGTCGGTATGAGCGAGGAATTTCTGCCTCGTATATTCGAGCCGTTTTCCCAGGAATCCACGGGAACTACGACGCTGTATGGTGGGACAGGGCTGGGGCTGGCCATCTCCAAGAACATTGTAGACATGATGGATGGAAAGGTAACTGTGCGCTCCATCAAGGGCATCGGCACGGAATTTACGATCGATGTCAAGCTGGGCATTACTGATGAAGAAAAAACTGCGCCATAATCTGAAGAAACCAGAATACCATTTTTCTCATTTAAAGACGCTGGTCGTAGATGATGATGTGACAGTCTGCGAGTGTGTTGTCGCAACCCTGAAGGAAATGGGCATCCAGGCGGAATGGGCGGACAGCGGGCAGAAAGCGCTTGACCGCGTAAAAATATTACGAGACAAAGATAAATATTTTGATATGATCCTCATCGACTGGAAAATGCCAGATATGGACGGCATTGAAACTGCTCGCAGGATTCGTGCCATTGTGGGACCAAATGTTACGATTATCATCATCACAGCCTACGACTGGATTCCTCTTGAACACGAGGCGAAGCTGGCTGGCGTCAACCTGCTGATCAGCAAACCGATGTTTAAGTCTTCACTGATTTCTGCTTTCTCGAAAGCGCTGGGTGAAAAAAAAGAAGAACAGGGTCAGCAGTTGACACCGGCAGAATACGACTTTTCCGGGAAGCGCATACTGCTCGTTGAGGATAACCCGATCAATACGGAAGTGGCAGCGATGCTATTGAAGAACAAAGGGTTCCTCGTTGAGACGGCGGAAAACGGCCTGCGTGCGATGGAACTGTTCAGTAAATCAGAAGAAGGGTATTATCACGCAATCTTGATGGATATCCGAATGCCCCCTGATGGATGGCTTGACTGCTGCCAATAATATTCGCCATTTGAGCAACGCAGATGCAGAGACGATTCCGATTGTCGCCATGACAGCCAACGCCTTTGAAGACGACATTGAAAAAAACAAGGCGGCCGGAATGAATGCGCATTTAGCAAAAACCCATCGAGCCGGAGGCTATATCAGACATTATACGACTTTATTTTTTGGCCTGGATGATTAGAGAGAGGAAAGGAATATGGCAGAGAGTAAAAGACTAACCATGGACCAGATGACGGCAGTTTTGGACAATGAACCAGTCGCCATCTTTGTTACAGCATTGGACGATAAACAACTGCTCTATGCGAACAGTCTGGCAAAGGAATATTTAAGGCAGCCAGACGGACAGATTGCTTCCTGCTATCAGATCGCAGGCTTTGACAGGCCGTGCCCTTTCTGCAAAGCGGAGAAGATGAGTCGGACAGAGCTTTTAGTTCGCGAGTATACCCGCCCAGCGGATGGACGCATCTATCAACTCAGCGGCAAGATCATAGACTGGGCAGACAGAGTCGCACATATTGAATACATACAGGATATCACCGCCAAGAAAAGGGAAGAAGAGCAGATCAAAGCGCTGAAAGAAGAGCTGCAGACGACCTTCAGCAGAATACCATGCGGTCTCTGTGTTTACAGGATGGATGGGAGTAAAATCTATCCTGTATTTCATAACCCTGCCTTCTATGAAATCATGGGATACTCTCAAGAACATAAGTCAAGCGTTGAGCAAGAGACGACTTATTTGGGGGTTCATCGGGAAGATCTGCCCTTGCTGCGGAAGAAAATAGGGGAGACAATAGAGCAAAATGGCATCATGCGGCATACTTACCGCCTTTGGAATGATTTAAAAAGGAGAATATCGGTTCATACAGCTGGAGGCGTCAGTGAGAGTCGAGAACGACGGCAGCAAAACCCTCTACGGTGTGTACAGCGACGTCAGCGGGCAGATGCAGCTGGAAGAGGAGTTAAAACTTGCTAACGAAAAAATGCTGGATATTGTAAACGCTATTCCAGGCGGTGTAGCCGTTTAAAGGTGTCAGAAATCTGTGAGACCGTCTATTTTTCGGACGGCGTGCCGGAGCTATCGGGATTTACAGTGGATGAATATCGTACACTCATAAAAGACGACGCAATGAAACTGACCTTCCAGGAAGACGCGGCAATGGTATCAGAGAAGCTTAAGGAAGCAATGCAAACTGGTACGGCCGCCGATTTTGAATTTCGCAAACAGCATCGAGACGGTCGTATTGTCTGGGTCCATATGCAGGCCAGACAAATTGGAGAGGAAGACGGTTATCCCTGATACAGTGCGTATACCATAATATTTCTTCTTTTAAGGAAACGCAATTGGAGCTGAATCACCTGATCAACTCTATTCCGGGAGGAATCGCCAGTTTTTCGTGTGGAAGAAAATTTATTTCTTCCGGCCTTTTTTCAGATGGCATGATAGATTTAGTGGGTTATAGTCGTGAGGAATGCGAAAAGCTGGCCAGGGAAGATCTACTGAGCATCGTTTACGACCCCGATCAGACCAGAGTCGCCGAGGCAGTTAAAAAACGCTCTTATTAGTGGAGACGTGCTGGATTTATCTTTCCGCCTATGCCAAAAGGACGGAACTTTAATATGGGTCCGTCTCAATGGGCGCCGCATAGGGCCGCTGCTGGAAAAGGCTAAATTTTATGCGGTCTTTACGGGTATGTCGACAGAAGCGAGATTATTCCAAAGTATCGCCAACGAGACGACAGACGGCGTCTATGTCATTGACAAAGAGAGTTATGAACTGCTTTATGCCAATGAATCAAAGACGCTGTTTCGGGAAGGTCCCCATTCTGTCGGGCAAAAATGTTATACAGCGCTGCACGGCAAAAATGCACCTTGTGCGTTCTGTACGTTAAGAAATCATCTGCCTGACGGGGAAGAACATGAAATCAACATAGACGGCACGGAGAAATTCTATACCGCCCGCTTCATAGAAACTGATTGGGCGGAATTCCCGCATATGTTCAGTATATACGGGATGTGACAGAAGAAGTAAAGACTCGTAACGAAAAAGAACGTCTGGAACAGTATTTCCAGACAGTCATTCAGAATCTGCCTGGCGGCGTGGCGGTAATCCGCTATGAAAAAAGAACGGGCAGATGATACCTGAATATTTGTCTGACGGTTTCGCTCTGCTGACAAGGATGTCAAAGGGAGGACGCTTGGAATTTCTATAAAGAAGACGCATTAATCGGTGTACATCCAGATGACAGAACGCGTGTCAAGGAACAGCTGGCAGATTATATGGCGAAGGGCGGCGCGCAGTATGAGCAAATCTATCGTTTGAAAAAAGGCTTTGACGGATATATGTGGGTTAAAACCACCTTTTCCATCATCCAGAACAAAGAAGGTGCAGGGCGGATCTATGCGGTCTATCACGATATGACCAAAGAGCGTGAAGAACAGGAAAAAACTTCGGCAGCAGTTTAACGATCTCATCGTACAGCACTACCGTACGCCTGGACCTGACGCTTTGATTGTTGGCCATTGCAACATTTCTCAAGACCGCATCTTGGAGATTATCGACCATACGGATTCCAGACTGCTGGATCATTTCGGAACGAGACGGGAAACCTTTTTTCACCGGACTTTCAAGTCTCATTGTAGAAGAAGCAGAACAGCAGAGATTTCTCAATACGTATCTCAACGGCCCTGCCCCTCGATGCGTATAAAAAGAAAGGATACGGAACGAATTCTCAGATGCTTTGTGAAAGCTTCCAAAGGACGAGCACGGCAGATATGTACAATTCAAGGTGAATTTGGTAGAAGCACCTGACAGCGGCGATATCACAGGGATACTTACCGTAACAGATATTACCCTGAATCTGTGGTAGCTGATAAGATCCTCCATCAGCTCACTATTTCCAGTTATGACTATGTCATAGATCTGGACTTGATACACGATACCTTTAAGATCTTGACCTGCAGTGAAGACGCATGGTGTCTGCCTTCTGCTTGCGGCAGTCATTCAAAGCGAGTAGCAGACATGCTTCAGCAGAGGATTGTACCGCGTGATCAGGAACAGTATGCCAAAGCGCTGGAACCTGAGGAGATACGAAAACGGCTGGAAGAGAAAGACCACTATACCTTTGCTTTCTCAGGGGAAGTCGGTAATGGCGATATTCGCACGATGAATCTGACAGTCTCAGCTATCGATCTTCGCTTAGGGCGAGTCTGCTTGGCAAGAACTGATATTACGGAGTCAGTACGGGAACAGCAGGGACTTTTAAATATGATCGCCTATACCTTCGAATTGGCAGGCTTTATCGATATTAACAGCCGATCTTTTACGATGTATACCCGACAGACCGTACTGCAGAATCTATCTCCCTTTATTGAAGAGGATTACGCATTAGCAGCCGAACGTTTTACCAGCCGTTTTGCACAGAAGAGAAGCGGGAAGAAGTGCGAACCCAGTTTAACATGGAGACCATGCAGAAAAGACTTGCTGAAAAGCCGGCAGGCTATGACTTTTGTTTTTAACTATCAAACAGAGGATAGCACGCGCTTTAAAACAGATTAACGTACTATGGGGTGATGATAACCATCAGACAATTTGTATGGTGCGGGCCGATGTGACCGACATGCTGACAGCGGAAAGGCAAGCGAAACAGGCGTTGGAGCAGGCGCTGGATCTTGCAGAGGAGGCTAATCGGGCAAAGAGCGGATTTCTATCCTCCATGAGCCACGATATCAGAACACCGATGAACGCGATTGTCGGGATGACAACACTGGCAGCAGCTCAGATTGATAATCGGGAGCGAGTGGCAGATTGCCTGCAGAAGATTTCTATTTCCAGCAAACACCTATTGAGCCTCATCAACGATGTGCTGGATATGAGCAAAATCGAACGGTCAAATATCACATTAAATCATATGAAGATAGATTTGCCAGAGTTGGTGGAACAGTTATCGGCCATCATGTCTCCGCAGGCAAAAGATGGGGGCCTGCAGTTGAACATCCGATTAGAAGTGCTGAAACATCCGGCGTTTTATGGAGATTCTCTGCGTATCAGCCAAATTTTCATCAACATCCTGAGTAATGCAGTCAAATTCACACCAGAGGGGCGGAAATGTGGACTTCCTCGTGGAAGAAGTAGAGCCGATAAACGGCATAGAATATGCTCGTTATCGTTTTTACAATCAGGTGATACCGGCATTGGAATGCCGGAAGAATTCCTTGAAACCATCTTTGAACCATTTAATCGCAGTCGCGCCGTATCAAATATCGAGGGTACCGGACTGGGCTTAAGTATTACAAAAAGGACTGATCGATCTGATGGATGGCGTCATTTCTGTAGAAAGTGAAATCAATAAAGGATCTGCATTCACAGTGGAACTGGAATGCAAAGTGGCACAGGATACGGGAGAAACCAAATGGGAACCCAGACAGACCGCCCCTGCTTTCGAAGGAGACAGTCGATTTAATGGCCGCCTGTTTTTAGTTGCAGAAGATAATGCAATCAATTCAGAGATTCTCTGTGAGCTGCTGCTGATGTACGGTGCAAAATCGGTGCTGAAGAAGGATGGGCTTCAAACGGTACGGGCGTTCCAGGAAGCAGAACCAGGAACCTTTGATGCCATCCTCATGGATATCCAGATGCCGGAAATGGATGGATATCCAGGCGACTCGTGAGATTCGCAAGCTGGACAGGCCTGACGCAAAAACGATTCCCATCGTTGCGATGACGGCAAATGCTTTCTCAGAGGACATCCAGCAATCAAAGGAAGTCGGAATGGACGCGCACGTAGCAAAACCGATTGACATCGATGTGTTGTGCAGTACTTTAGAAAAAAAGTGCTGCATGGCTGATCGTGAATAACGCAATAGAAAACACCCTCATTAGAACGAGAAAAGTTTTAATGAGGGTGTTCCCCTTTATCTAATAGATGCAGTTATGCAGGAATTTTATAAAAAATGTTTGCAAAGCTGATTTTTTTTTTCATTCTCATGGAGAAATTTTAACTGCTCTTTTTAAAGCCAGCAGTTCTCCGCTGCCGTTTGACACGTCTTTCGCCTTGATATACATCAGGGTCTTAGCAAAAGTGCTGTCTGCATCGTTGACTTCCTGCGTATCAAGAAAGAAAAGAGCCCCTTTTTCTGTATTCGTGCCAGCGGTCGTACTGCACTTTTTAAAATTGTCGTAGGCTTTGTCCCAATCCTCACCTTCAACGGCCGGCATGACAATATCCTCGCAATCCTTAATAATCTGATCTAAGTCCTGGCCGGAACTGTAATAGAAGATACCCCAGCAGCCGACCAGAATAGCCAGGGACAGAATAGAAATAAGAAGTGATCTCATTTAATATGCCTCCCTTGAAAATTTTTGCCGCGGCTCAGGGTTAGGATATACGTGAAACATGCTATTGCCGTCATAGAAGGCGACAAAAACTTCGTTTAACGCAGTAATACCTTTTGCTTCGATCATGCACATCAAAGTGTCATAGTCGATGCCTGCCTTCGCCAGATTTTCTTCATAGATTGCCCCGTCACTGACGACTACCAAAGGCAAGCTTTCTCCTGATCCGTCTTAGCAATAATTGATAGCTGTCCGTTTGATTCCATCACCGCGTATTCCACATCGGTAATAGAAGGACAGTTGCCGATTCTCAGTTGCTCGAAGAGATCGTTGATCGTAATACGAAGCCGCTCCATTTCTTTTACATTTAACATTCCTTTATCGATGATGATACTGGGACGACCGTTTATAAAGTTTTTTTGAACTTCTCATTTTTAATTGAAACATAAGACAAGAGTACTTGTAAAAGAGAAGTGTAAAAATCGCAACTGCACCATTGATCAGGGATGAAGACGGCGAATCAATCGGTATTGATGCCAATTCGGCGATCATAAACAGCACCACCATCTGAAATGTCGACATCTTAGACAACTCTGATTTTCCCATGACTCTCAGCGCAAATAACACGACAACATATAAAATGAAAGTTCTAATACATACGATTAACAAAATGCACCTCCAAATAATTAATAATACTATTGTGCACTCTGAAGGCATTTGATATACTTATATTCATGCAAAAAGAAACAAAAGAAAAATGAAAAATTGAATAATACAAGGAAATTTAAAATCGCATATGTGTTCACATATGCGCCAATTGGCGTACTCTGTCCTCTAATTGGCCAATATTTGAGCAGTATCGGATTTTCAGGCACGCAGATAGGAACGGTCACAGCAGTGAGCACGGCGGTAGCAATTTTTTGCTTCGACGTTTTGGGGGTGACAAGTATTCTAACTGCCGGGATGGAAGAAAGGTTATTTTCTTTTTTTATGCATCGCTGCTGCAGTTATGGCCTTGTTCAATTCCTTAATTACATCGTTTACGGTATTTACTGTTTTTTTGGTGTCATGTACTTCTTTCAGGGGCCTGTTATGGGTTTAGCTGATGTTATGGTCCTCGAAACAGATGAGAACTTCGCTTCGATCAGACTGTGCGGGGCCGTCGGTTATGCACTGTCAGTATTTGCAGGCGGAAAAATCGGCGGCTTACTAGGTCTGGACAAGATCTTTTTCGTTTACGCCGTTACATTTGTCATCGGCGGTTTCATCGTAATGACAATTAAATTGCAGAAGGTTCCTCTCCATAAAATAGAAGAGACTGCAAAGGCGAGGGAGAAGATCAAATTCTCGGAACTGCTCAAGGAGAAAAAAAAGCAGTCGCTTTTAATTATCTGCGGGATCTTCATGTTTGGTACAAATGTAGCTAATAATACTTACTTCAGTTTCTTATTCAGAGATGGAGGGGGAACTGTAGCAGGCGTAGGCACCGCTTTTTGCTAATGGTAGGAAGTGAAGCGCCTTTTATGGCTTTTGGCGCCAAAGCTGGCAGGCAAGTTTTCACAGCAAAGATTGATTGCAGCGGCTATGATTCTTTCTGCCTTACGGTTTGGCTGGTATGCCAGCGGGCCATCCCATCAATGGCTGATTGCCTTGTTCTTTTACAGGGGATGGTAAACGGAGTCCTGCTAGTAGAATATATGAAATACATTTCTTCCGTGGTTAACCCCAGAGTTATCGGTATTGCAGTGTCTGCCTTTACGCCATCAGCTCCAATGGCGGTACGATTTTATGTAATTTCTTTGGCGGCGTAGCAATGGATCATTTCGGCAGCGTCGGCGTATATGGCTTATTTTCAGCGCTGAACGTGGTTGGTATTATCATGTATTTTGCTTTCGGATTGCAGAAGAAGAAAAAATAGAAAAAAAGTTGAATAAATCATATTGACAAAGGTAGAAATAGATGGTAAACTAGTCAAGCTGTCTGAGAGAGACGGTCAGTACCAGTATCCACACCGGAAAGCGGTGAAAAAGGAAACTGAAAAAAAGTGCTTGACAAGTCACCCTGAGAGATGGTAAAATGATCAAGCTGTCGCAATGAAGCGGCGAGCACTTACGGATTGAAAAAATTGAAAAAAGTGCTTGACAGAGTTTCACGAAGATGGTAAGATAATAAAGCTATCGCACGAGGTTAACACTTCGGAACGACGAAAACTTCTTAAAAAAGTTGTTGACAAAATTCGTCAAAGATGGTAAAATATCAAATGTTCGCTGGAATGCGAACCACAGCAATCCTAAGGGGTTGCGGAGAACCTAGAAAACTTCATAGTGTAGAAATTTAGTCAAAGAGGACCACGGTCCTCAAAAACTAAAAAGCAAGAAACAATCAACACAGATTGGTAAACAAGATGTACATGATTAGTTTCCGACAATTCTAAACAAAACAACAATAATTTCGAAAGAAATAAATTGCGAACGCAGAAGCGTTTGATCCGAATCGGATCTGTTAATTAGATTTCAGAACCCTGCAGGGTTATGATATACCATTTAATTAAGAGTTTGATCCTGGCTCAGATTGAACGCTGGCGGCGTGCCTAACACATGCAAGTCGAGCGAGAAGCCATTGACTGAAACTTCGGTAGAAGGATATGGTGGAAAGCGGCGGACGGGTGAGTAACGCGTAGGCAACCTGCCCCTTACAGAGGGATAGCCATTGGAAACGATGATTAAAACCTCATAACGCATCCCCCCACATGGAGGGATGCCAAAGATTCATCGGTAAGGGATGGGCCTGCGTCTGATTAGCTAGTTGGCGGGGTAACGGCCCACCAAGGCGACGATCAGTAGCCGACCTGAGAGGGTGATCGGCCACATTGGAACTGAGACACGGTCCAAACTCCTACGGGAGGCAGCAGTGGGGAATATTGCACAATGGGGGAAACCCTGATGCAGCAACGCCGCGTGAGCGAAGAAGGCCTTTGGGTCGTAAAGCTCTGTCCTCAAGGAAGATAATGACGGTACTTGAGGAGGAAGCCCCGGCTAACTACGTGCCAGCAGCCGCGGTAATACGTAGGGGGCAAGCGTTATCCGGAATTACTGGGCGTAAAGGGTATGTAGGTGGTTACCTAAGCGCAGGGTCTAAGGCAATGGCTCAACCATTGTTCGCCCTGCGAACTGGGCTACTTGAGTGCAGGAGAGGTAAGCGGAATTCCTAGTGTAGCGGTGAAATGCGTAGATATTAGGAGGAACACCAGTGGCGAAGGCGGCCTGCTGGACTGTAACTGACGCTGAGGCACGAAAGCGTGGGGAGCAAACAGGATTAGATACCCTGGTAGTCCACGCCGTAAACGATGAATACTAGGTGTCGGGGCCGTAAGGCTTCGGTGCCGCAGCCAACGCAGTAAGTATTCCACCTGGGGAGTACGCACGCAAGTGTGAAACTCAAAGGAATTGACGGGGACCCGCACAAGCAGCGGAGCATGTGGTTTAATTCGAAGCAACGCGAAGAACCTTACCAGGACTTGACATCCCACTGACAGATCCCTAACCGGATCCTTCTTCGGACAGTGGAGACAGGTGGTGCATGGTTGTCGTCAGCTCGTGTCGTGAGATGTTGGGTTAAGTCCCGCAACGAGCGCAACCCTTGCCTTTAGTTGCCATCATTAAGTTGGGCACTCTAGAGGGACTGCCAGGGATACCTCGGAGGAAGGTGGGGATGACGTCAAATCATCATGCCCCTTATGTTCTGGGCTACACACGTGCTACAATGGCCGGTACAGCAAGAAGCAAAACCGCGAGGTGGAGCAAATCTCAAAAACCGGTCCCAGTTCGGACTGCAGGCTGAAACCCGCCTGCACGAAGCCGGAGTTGCTAGTAATCGTGGATCAGAATGCCACGGTGAATGCGTTCCCGGGTCTTGTACACACCGCCCGTCACACCATGGAAGTTGGGGGTGCCCGAAGCCGGCAGGGAAATATGCTGTCTAAGGCAAAACCAATGACTGGGGTGAAGTCGTAACAAGGTAGCCGTATCGGAAGGTGCGGCTGGATCACCTCCTTTCTAAGGAGACGAAGGTTTCTGCACTATGAGTTTTATATGGGCTTGTAGCTCAGGTGGTTAGAGCGCACGCCTGATAAGCGTGAGGTCGGAGGTTCGAGTCCTCCCAAGCCCACCACAAATCCTTTATGGTTTGCAAAACGTACCTTGAAAACTGAATAACGTATATCAAACAAACACAGAAATAACGAAATCGAGAAAATACAAACTAAGCAAGGTCTAAAAAGACAATGCGGAGGGTATGATCTATGATTTCAACCGAGAAACCAGAAAAAAGAACTAGAAAACCAATTCACAGGAGTTAGTTAACATAGTCAAAGAAGCCCTGATTAAACGCTAATCAGGCAGTTCACTTGGTCAAGTGAAGAAGAGCATAAGGCGGATGCCTTGGCACTGGGCGCCGAAGAAGGACGTGACAAGCTGCGAAAAAGCTGCGGGGAGGAGCAAATATCCGTTAATCCGCAGATATCCGAATGGGGGAACCCGCTCAGGGTAATGCCTGGGCGCCGCACGGTGAATACATAGCCGTGCAGGAGGCAACCGGGGGAACTGAAACATCTAATTACCCCGAGGAAGAGAAAGAAAGATCGATTTTCTGAGTAGCGGCGAGCGAAAGGGAAAGAGCCCAAACCATGGATTCGTCCATGGGGTTGAGGACACTCATCAAGTATGGCGTTCATAGCCGAAGAAGCCTGGAAAGGCAGACCGCAGGGGGTAAAAAGTCCCGTAGGCGAAATGAACAAGATGCAGAGTGGATCCAGAGTAGGACCGGACACGTGTAACCCGGTCTGAAGCCGGGGGCCCACCCCCAAGCCTAAATACTACCCAGTGACCGATAGAGTATAGTACCGTGAGGGAACGGTGAAAAGCACCCCGGGAGGGGAGTGAAAGAGAACCTGAAACCGTATGCTTACAAGCAGAGGGAGCGCAAGTGACCTCGTACTTTTTGTAGAACGGGCCAACGAGTTATGGTATGCAGCGAGGTTAAGTTGCTGGAGCAACGGAGCCGTAGGGAAACCGAGTCTGAAAAGGGCGGATTAGTTGCATGCTGTAGACCCGAAACCGGGTGACCTATCCATGAGCAGGTTGAAGTAACTGTAATAGGTTATGGAGGACCGAACCCATATCTGTTGAAAAAGGTTGGGATGACTTGTGGATAGGGGAGAAAGGTCAATCAAATCAGGTTATAGCTGGTTCTCCCCGAAATAGCTTTAGGGCTAGCCTCGCATGCTGATACCCGGAGGTAGAGCACTGAATGTTCTAGGGGCCTTCACCGGTTACCGAAGATTATCAAACTCCGAATGCCGCAGTATTAAATCCGGGAGTCAGACTATGTGAGATAAGTTTCATAGTCGAAAGGGAAACAGCCCAGATCAACAGCTAAGGTCCCCAAGTGTAAGTTAAGTGGAAAAGGATGTGGAGCTGCACAAACAGCTAGGATGTTGGCTTAGAAGCAGCCATGCATTCAAAGAGTGCGTAATAGCTCACTAGTCGAGTGGCTCTGCGCCGAAGATAAACGGGGCTGAAACTTACCACCGAAGCTTTGGATACAGTAGGGTATGGTAGAGGAGCATCGTATACGGGCCGAAGCCGTGCCGTAAGGCATGGTGGACTGCATAGGAGAGAGAATGTTGGCATGAGTAGCGTAAGGCAGGTGGGAATCCTGCCCACCGAAAATCTAAGGTTTCCTGAGGAAGGTTCGTCCACTCAGGGTTAGTCGGGGCCTAAGCCGAGGGCGAAAGCCGTAGGCGATGGACAACAGGCAGAGATTCCTGTACCACCGAGGGCCGTCCGAGCGAAGCGGGGGACACAGAAGGACAGACTGAGCACGCCGTTGGTAGAGCGTGTCCAAGCGTCGAGGGAGTCAGAGCAGGCAAATCCGTTCTGGCAATCCTGAGGCGTGACGGGGTGGCGATAGAGCCGGAAGCAGTCGATTTCACGCTGTCAAGAAAAGCCGCTAGCGAGGCCGGAGGTGCCCGTACCGCAAACCGACACAGGTAGATGAGGAGAGAATCCTAAGGTGAGCGAGAGAACTATTGTTAAGGAACTCGGCAAAATGACCCCGTAACTTCGGGAGAAGGGTGCCTGCTTCGGCAGGCCGCAGTGAAAAGGCCCAGGCAACTGTTTACCAAAACACAGGTCTCTGCAAAAAGCGAAAGCTGACGTATAGGGGCTGACGCCTGCCCGGTGCTGGAAGGTTAAGGGGAAGTGTCATCTTCGGAGAAGCACAGAACTTAAGCCCCAGTAAACGGCGGCCGTAACTATAACGGTCCTAAGGTAGCGAAATTCCTTGTCAGGTAAGTTCTGACCCGCACGAAAGGCGTAACGATCTGGGCACTGTCTCAACAATAGACTCGGTGAAATTGTAGTACCGGTAAAGATGCCGGTTACCCGCAGCAGGACGGAAAGACCCCGTGAACCTTTACTGCAGCTTGACATTGAATTTCGGCATTGCATGTACAGGATAGGTGGGAGACTATGAAGCTAGTACGCCAGTATTAGCGGAGTCACCGTTGGGATACCACCCTTGTAATGTTGAGGTTCTAACCACGTGCCGTGAACCGGCACTGGGACCGTGTCAGTCGGGTAGTTTGACTGGGGCGGTCGCCTCCCAAAACGTAACGGAGGCGCGCAAAGGTTCCCTCAGCGCGGTCGGAAATCGCGCGCAGAGTGTGTAAAGGCAGAAGGGAGCTTGACTGCGAGACAAACAGGTCGGGCAGGGACGAAAGTCGGGCTTAGTGATCCGGTGGTACCGAGTGGAAGGGCCATCGCTCAACGGATAAAAAGCTACCCCGGGATAACAGGCTGATACCCCCAAGAGTTCACATCGACGGGGGTGTTTGGCACCTCGATGTCGGCTCGTCTCATCCTGGGGCTGGAGTAGGTCCCAAGGGGTTGGGCTGTTCGCCCATTAAAGAGGTACGCGAGCTGGGTTCAGAACGTCGTGAGACAGTTCGGTCCCTATCCGCTGTGGGCGTTGGAAATCTGAGAGGAGCTGTCCTTAGTACGAGAGGACCGGGATGGACATACCTCTGGTGTACCAGTTGTCGTGCCAACGGCATAGCTGGGTAGCTATGTGTGGACGGGATAAGTGCTGAAAGCATCTAAGTGCGAAGCCCCCCACAAGAAGAGATTTCCTCCTTAAGGTAAGACCCGTGGGAGACTACCACGTTGATAGGCCGGAGGTGGAAGCATGGCAACATGCGGAGCTGACCGGTACTAATAGGTCGAGCAAACTTGACCAGTGGTTTCAAGGAGAGTGACATAGGTAGGATAGACGTTGTTCAGTATTGAGGGTATCCTCAGAAAAAAAAGCATAAGAAGAAGAAATCCGGTGACAACAGCGGGGAGGGCACACCTGTTCCCATCTCGAACACAGCAGTTAAGCTCCCCAGCGCTGATGATACTTGGCGGGCAGCCGCCTGGGAAAGTAGGGACGTTGCCGGTTTCTGTGGCTCCATGGTCAAGCGGTCAAGACACCGCCCTTTCACGGCGGTAACCCGAGTTCGATTCTCGGTGGAGTCACCATTTTTTTTGCGCGATTGGCGGAATTGGCAGACGCACTAGATTTAGGTTCTAGCGGGCGACCGTAGGGGTTCAAGTCCCTTATCGCGCACCATGAAAAAAAGAGCAGAAATACTCAATGTCATTAAGTTAATGACAAAAACAGAAAGACTTCATACTTAAAAAAGTATGGAGTCTTTCTTCTGTGACGGGTGTGCGGGCAGGCCCTTGTTTTACGGCATGCCAAAAAAGCCACGCAGATGGCTGAAAACCAGTATGCAGATGCCCGGATTTATGATATCCTGTAAATGAAGTTGATGGCTATTCTTGAATGCGCCTTTCTCTCAAAGCTGCGGTTGTTCCGTATTGGTACTACGGACTTTACTATCAGGCCGTATGCGGTCTTGGGGGAATCCGGTCCAGGAATAGCTTTCTGCATATCAGGACCGCATTTGAGACATTCACCTTATACGGATACTTCCTTTTGGACTGCTGCTGCAAAGGTACTGACGACATACAGGCGGTGATATTGAAGAAGGCCAGCCTTGCAAAAAAGCTCCTGCAGGACGAGCTCCTTTTTTCAGGGAGTGGAAGCAGAGCATCCCCACATTGTATTTCAAAGCCCTGAATGATGTTTCAATCCCCCAGCGCATGGCATAAAGGCCTTTCAGCATTCCGGCCGGGAATTCACCCTGCGGAAGGTTCGTCACCACGGTTTCATACTGCCCTTCTTTAATTTTGAACCTTACCACCCTGAACGGGATCCTGTAAAAGACAGCGTCTTCCGTATATACCGAACGGGCGGGCAGGTAGTCCAGCCTGGAATTGGGCGGCACATAGCGGTAATGGTTCCTGTCTTTGAACAGTTCCCTGGCTTCTTTTGAGTTCTTCCTCGTCATCCGCAGGTCGGTGCAGATATCAAATTCTTCAGCATCAGGCAGGTCGAGCCTGCTGACAATCCCATTCCCGTTGATATCCTTGACCCGTATCAGATAGCGCCATCCCTTTTCCTGTATGTGGGCCATCACATTGTAGGATTCATATCCGCGGTCTGCAATCACGATGGCATTTCCAATTGAAGAACCATCCACCATATGGCTGAGGGCGGCCTGCTCTGCCCACCGGTACCGGTCCTGCACGACGACGTCCTGGTAGGTGTTGGAGAGGATATCATAAAGGGCGTTGAGATGGATGAGGTTATATGGCTTCTGGCCGTTGACGCCGGGGAAATAGGTATCCCTGTCTTTGGGGTTGGTGGGGATCTGCACATCACTGCCGTCAGCAGCAAGCAGCCTGTAGCCGTGATAGTGCCGTGCCTGCCCATCCAGATTCGTGGTAGCCTCGAACAGTTCCTCAAAGGCACTCCGCTTTATCTTTGCCCTCTGCTGGAGGTAGGCTGAAACAGAAGGCAGGCCGGTGCCGCCGTTTATCCCTGCAGAAATACTCCAGTATTTCAGAAAAAAGCGTACCGCCATGCATACAGATGACAGACATCAGGCAGTCATAAAGGAGATCTTCCGTGTGCGTGTACAATCCTTCCCGGACCGGATCACATGGTCTTCCCTGCGTGACTCGATCTGTCTGATGCAGAGTTTTATTTTCTCATAGATTTTCTCAGGTTTCATAAAGTGTCCTCTGTAAATTTGTTGAATCCGAAAGATTCACTTATTACAAGGGGCCGCTTTTACCATCATTCATTTTTTCTGGTAAAAGCGGCCGCACATTTTGGTTGGTTTGTCAATACGAAAAGGAAAAAAAAAGACCCCATACTTTTTTCTGTATGAAGTCTTTCCGGTTTTGTCATTAACTTAATGACATTGCAGAAATACTCTGCTCTTTTTTCATACGTGCACAATAAAGAATCGTAGGGACTTGAACCCCTAAGAGGGCGTGAGCGTGAAGTGAGTCAGTCCGGTGGAGTGACGAATAGCGAACGTTCTGAGGCGACTGAAAAAAGGAGCCGAAGAGGAAAGTCTTGAAGGCAAAGCCTGAAAAGGCGTGTCCCTTATCGCGCACCAAAAAATCCCTACACCTTTTGGTGTAAGGGATTTTTTATATAATCATAGGGACTTGAACCCTGAGAGCGCGAACGTGAAGCGAGACAGTTCGGTGAACTGTCGAGTAGAGAGCGGTCCAAGCCGACTGAAAGAGGAGGCGCAGGACGGCAGACTTTGCGAAGAAAAAAAAGGCTACTTGAAATCTAATTTGCAATACAATTGCTTGACAGGGGAGAATATATGTGTTAATATATTACTGTAAATAACTGTAATTATGTGACTGCGCATATGATGTACAATATAATAGAGTGATATTGTGTCTGCATTTGGTTATTCAAGGCGTATCGAGAGGTACGCCTTTTTATATACAGCAAAATATTTATATTATCTAAAACGACTGCAACTATTGCAGTCGTTTTTTTCTTTGACGAAAGGAGAAAAAATGAAGAAACAAATGACGGATTTTTTCAAAGCGAATCTGGCTGATATTATTGATTACAGCTTTAATGGTTACTGCGATGCCGTTATCCCTCTTGTCAGGTGAAGGCATCTCTTATGGAGCTACTGTCGGAACTTTCCGCTATGGCAGCGCCATTCGAGATGCAAAGGGCAATACATACAGCTGGAAGAAGAGCCAGATGGCGCCAGCCTATTGGTGGGATGCGAAGGGCAATAAAGTGGCCGATCATGCCGCAACCTATGAGAGTTCCACCGCAGGAATAGAAAAATATATGATTAGGACAGAGGGTAAAACACGGACTGGATATTGCATTGCTCATGGAATTCGAGTAGACACGACTACAAATCTGACGGGAAAACAATCATTGGAAAGCTGGGCTCATACTGGCGGATATCCAAAATCTTCACAAGATGGAATCCAATATTCACTGATATATGGCTACCAGCCTGGCAGGCATCTTAGCGATCTTATCAACATGGGCTTTTCAAAAAGCAACTACTGGCACAAAAACGCTGGGACTTATACTCTGGATGATTGGTACATTGCTACACAGGTATTGATTTGGGAATACCAGCAGCTGATCCGAACGGACTCAATGAAAGGAGGCCACGGCAGACAGGAAAACGGCCTAGTGAGTGCTAATCATTATTACAGCATCATCAGCGGCAGGGCAGCCTCCGACATCTATCATTTCATGGCAGCTTGTATTAAAAAGCATTGGCAAGTGGCTAGCTTTGCCAAAGATAATAAAAGCGCAGCTGAGAATACTAAAAGGCTGGCTGATGAAGAAAGACCCTGCTACAGGATATTACACTTGCACTCTAAAGGAAGCTAATAAAATCGATGTGGAGATCAAAGCAAGTGGCACTTCCTCTAAAAATTGGGAAGTTAAAAAAAAAGTGGCAACACTTACACTTTTATCTATAAAGGCAAAAACCTCAGTGAGGATGGAGCGGTATTTAAATTTGCGAAGAGGATTCCAATTGAAGAAAAGTTATGATGGCAGTAAAATGCTGATTTGGTCTTGGTCCTCAAGCGGCAGTCTGCGACAAGCAATTGCCACCGGCGTGCCCGAACATTCAGTGCCTATGTATCTAAAATTCCGTACTGGAGGCATTGAAGAATTGCCAAAAGAGGGGGAGCCGGAGCCTGATTATTGGCCGGTCTTTGAATTTCCAGTACATAAAGATGACAAGAACCCTGGCTGGGATGGCGACAAGTGCACGCCTATGGGTGACGCTGTGCTGTCGTCTACATTTGTTCTTTATCGCAATGGCAAAGAAGTAGATCGCGTAACCTTTGGACGAATACGGTTCTACAGAAATTCTCAGTGACCAGCCATGGACTTCACCTGCGGATCTGACAAAGACACGGTCCGGATCCTATTTCCATACAGAAACCGACAACGACGGCAATGAGATCACCCACTGCAGCGTAACGCCTATCCAACTGGAGTGGCAGAATACTCAAAATGTAGAATATGAGGTAGTTGAGATACCTGCCACAGCAAGACTTTCAGAGACCGCAAGCGGAACGGGAACGAATAATCGCAAATACGAAGTCAGCTATCATGGAATCAGCAAAGATAGCCGCACTTGTGTTACCCAAGATCCAAAGTGGTCGGATATTCAATATAAGATAAACTATAAGACGACCTTGGGAACCAATGCCGGCGATGGGACAGCACAAGGAGTCCAGGAAGACCTAGACGATCAACTGACGCTGAACGAAGAGACCTGGATTAACGACAATTGGCGGGGAAAAAACTTCTCATCAAGAAACAAAAGGAGTCAGAAGATGTGTTTGATGAAGAAGGGAATGCAGGTTCTTTGAATCTGTCCACCAAGTCTAAGTGGAGGATGTATCTAAACTCTGGCGGCTTCGAAGACCACCCGTATCTTCGTTTTGTTGAAGATGGTTATACGGAGGATGGAGCGAAAAAATACAAGGTGGTGAGGGATACCTCTGGCATGAATAATGCCACTACAGATATGGTCGTATCTGATACCGGCTCGCTTTTTATTCTCGACATTCCTTATGGTGCCTATACGGTGGAGGAAGTGGCTGCTGACGATGAGAGCTTCGTACTGGAGAGGTTCCAGGTATCCATTGCAGAGGATAGCAGACAATATACGAAGAGTATCACTAATAAGAAAAAGAAAATGTCATCAAAGTAGTGAAGACCGATGCAGAAACCGGAAGACCAAAATATGAAGGGGACCAAGTTCTATATCCGTTATATGGGCAACCATCTGCCGCCAGATCCGACCAAATCAGAAAATTACGGCAGATTGCTGCCCAACGCATCAGATATCAATTCCACTTCAAAGGACTATACGTTTACCTGCAATGCTTACGGTGAAATAGTATTACCCTATGATCTGAAGTTTGGCACCTATCGTCTGGAGGAATTCTTACCGCCAGACGGTTATTTCGTGGGAACCTATGACTGTAATGGCAATGGAACCAATGCGGACTATGGTGAATCCGGCGAATATGGAAAAAGATGATGACGGAAAAGCTGACCTGGGGTGAACTGGGAGACGATTAAAGACGATGATCCGGCTAATGATATGATAGCCGTTTACGATAAAGATGGTAACAAGGTGGAGTACAAAGCTGGCGATATCTTTAACTTCTACACCTTTAAAGTAGAAAAACAGGAAGGTCATCCAGACGGTGATGAATACGTAAAGTACTATAAGGCGGTAGCCATGAAAAACAACCCGGTCAAAGGGAAGATCGAAATTGAAAAGGAGGGCGAGATTCTGGCGGGCTTTGAGAAAACCCAGAAGGATGGTTACACCGTATGGACGCCGAAATACGTTTGGAGTAAGCTGAAAGATGCCGTCTTTGGAATCTATGCAGCCATCGATCAATGGCTTTCTGACGGCAATGACGGCTGTCAGGTTTTTTGACACAGAAACTGATAAGAAAATTAAAATTCTGACCGACAAGAAGACGCATTCAGGTACTAATGGCAAAGGGGAAATCTACGAGGAAGGCACTTTTCATCATGAAAGCGGAGCAAAAGCTTTACTATAAGCTGGGCCGTGAAGCATCCGCTGATAACCGATACACCAGAGTCTATACCACGCCAGAGCAGAGACCGGCCAGCTATAGCTGCAACTTTGAAAAAGACTGAGGATGGTCTTAAGTATCGCTACGATCTAAATGTGCAGATGAAATATAATGCAGGCGGTACAAATTATACCGACATCACCGTTTCCAAAGTGACATCGGTGCTGAATGGCTATCGTGTTAATATTCCTACGACAGAAGCGACTGCAGTCGTGGGTGGCAAGGCATATAAGCCAGCCATTAACGTAGGAGATGATGATGGCAATGTCTTTGACATCTTCAAGTCTGCCGACATCTATGAGAGTACGGGAGAGAAGGTTTATGACAGTGACGGTAAGCTGATTGTCGATTTGGGAGATATCGGCGCGACCCGGTATATCGTTAAGGATTATGAATTTTATAAACTGACTGCTGAAGACGTCAAAATGATTGAAAAGATAATTGAAGAAGGCATAGACAATAACGGAGACGGAAAATACGATGGAGACGGCGAAAAACCGCCAGTAACAGTAACAAAAACTGCTTTTGAGTGGGACAACAATGTGACGCTGGTCAATCCGGGAAAGGGCGGCAGAGCTATAGAAAAAGACAAAGGAAGGGACCTATCGTGTTTTGACAGACAATTATGACTGGACGGCTAGTGACGAAGAAGGAATACCGGCAGCACAGTATACAGTTCCCAACGGGTGGATAGAAGTTCCATATATTCCAAATATAGAAGTGGATGAAGGGGTAGCAACTGTCAAGAATCCTCACTATGCTATCATTGCAAAAAGTGGAAGATCAGGCAGTGATTTATCAAGTATTGCTGCAGGATAAAACTTGGCAGGAATGCACGGCGGACGGTAATTTTCAGAAGATGGTAGTAGAAGAATACAAGGCCAGCTACACCCAGCAGGCCGACAATGAAAGTGGTTTTACCTTCGAACTAGACGGAATTACGATATCATCCCAGGGTCACAGAAACGGTAAGGCGATTACAGCGATTTACAATCCCTTTGATGCAAAACCTGTCGTTGAGCTAGGTATTGGATACAGCCAGAAGGCAGAGGGCAGTACGACGACCTTCACAGCGCAGGAGCCTTGCGCGCCAATCTACTTTATGACAGAAGACGGAGTTAAAACGGAAATGTACTACTTTGGCACCACAACCAAAACCTTATTGACCATTCCAATGAAAGCCGTAGAAGGAAATTACGAAAGAATCATACCATCCATTGTTTTTACAAGAACAGGTGAAGTGATCGACTGGTATAGCCAGCTCAGCCCGGATAACCCCGTGTACAAACGAGAAGCGCCTATCATAATACCGTCACTGCCACTCGTCATGAAGGTGACAAGAACAGTGAAGTATATTACACCGTGGAGATTGTTTCCGACCAAAGCATGGCTGATGGGGACGGACCTTTTGAAATCACCTATGCAGATGGTTATCAGGCGAAAATTTACAAGGCTGAATCTGATCAAGGCAATGACCTGGGGATTATGCTTCTCGACGGCATTTACAAGACCTCCACTGCAGCACTTTCTGATTTAATTGAAACGATTACTACAGGAGAAGATGGTAAAGCAGTGAGTTCAGCATTACCGCTAGGCAAATATATTATTCGTGAGTTGTCCGCCCCAAATGGTTATATTGCGGATACGGAACATAGCTGGGAAGTAAACTTGCAGTACAAAGATCAATATACACCGCTGGTATGGGATAGTATCAAAGCGAGAAATGATTATGTAAATGTGGAATTAGATTTATCAAAAGTATTTGAAACGGGACATGATACGAAGCAATATCTGCCAGGCGGAGGTGCGGTCTTTGGAATCTACAATGCAGACCCGATTCACTATGGGAATACAGCCCTGCAGCAAGACTCACTGATCGATATACTTTCTGTTAACGACAGCGGCAAAGCACACAGTCTGACAAAAAATTCCTGCAGGAGTCTATTATTTGAAAGAGCTGAAGACGAAGGACGGGTATCTTCTCAATGACACACCATACTACTTTGTGGCCGGCGATAGAGTAAAGTCAAAACCACTGGAAATCAGCAAAGATGCTGATGGTAAGGATGCCGACGGTATGACAGCAAAGGCAGTCATGGACGGATATGGCCGTGGAACGATTACCATCGAAACTGTGACGCAGTATCCTGCAGCTTCCATGATAATCAACGGCAGGACCTACAGCATGGATCAGGAAGCAGAGGGGCCTTATACCACTGTAAAAGTCCACAAGGATATGACGAGAACCAAAGTCATTGTAACGGAAGAAAATCCGGCAGAAATTACCCTTGCCAACGGCAAGAATCTGACACTGCAGATCAAAGGCAATACCTACAGCTACAGCTACGACGGTACAAATGGGGTCTACATACCAGAAGTAACTGATACGGGTTACTATGCGGATTACACCCTCGCAGACGATCAGGTCGATTTAGAGAATCCAGCAAATAAGACCCTTGTTCTCACTGGGGCAGAGGGAACTTCGGCTATTACTGTGACGACGGTTTATGAAAAAGAAAGATCGCTATAAGGAGCCTTTCAATGGTTATGTCAACGTATCAATGACGAAAGGCACATTGATGAATGGGACTATGGGAAAAGATGTAATTGATGTGGACTCCCTATCGGGACCGATCAAGCTTGAAGAGGGTAAGACGTTAGTTCTGCAGGCTGAAGATGGTGCGACGTATATCGTCAAAACTGTCAAGAACAACGGTGTTAAGTGCAGTGTTCATAATACGCTTGCGACAGTTCTGACTGCTGATAACGGACCAAAAAACTGACCATTGATGGCGCTGCCATTTACGAGGGCTTCCATATTGCTAAGAACATTACCACTGCTCGTCAGGATTCATCTGCTAAAACGGTTCAGGTAAAAAATAAATACGACAGATAATATAAACGCAGACGGCATCCAAAATGAAGCTGGCGAAAAGCCAAACGTGCCGGAAATTCCGATGCCAGAAAGACCATCGATTAAAACATCTGCCTTAGATAGCGAAACCAAAGCGCACATTGCAAGGGCAGATGACAGAGTTACAATCGTGGATACTGTGACCTACAATAATTTAGAGCCAAAAAAAGGTCTATACGCTGAGAGGCAGTCTCATAGATAAATCCTCTGGCAAGGTCATGAAACTAGATGGAGAAGAAATTCGCGCAGAGAAAGTTTTTATACCAGAGGAAGCAAGTGGCGTGATTGACTTAGCTTTTTTACATTTGACGGGAGCAGCCTGGCAGGAAAAGAGATCGTCATATTCGAAAAGTTATATCAAGAAAACGAGGAAGTAGCCAAGCATACAGACATTGAAGATGCTCATCAGACGATTCTATTTCCCCAAATTAAAACAACGGCAAAAAAGATAGGGATACGAAAGACCATATCAGCAGAGCAGTCACAGAGCGGACCATTATAGACACTGTCCAATACAGTAACTTAATCGCAGGTGAAACTTATTCCATAACGGGCACTTTAGTAAATCAAGCAACCGGCAAGGCGGTCAAACTAAGGGGAAAGGCTGTATCAGAGACGAAAAACTTTACTGCAGAAAAAAGTGACGGCTGCATTGAACTTGCTTTTTCCTTTGATGCGACGCTTTTGTCCGGCACGACAATAGTTGCTTTTGAGAGCCTGAAATACGATGGGGTAGAGGTTGCCGCCCATAAAGCGATAGACGACCCGGAGCAGACGGTATACGTCCCGAAATTAAGACCAGCGCATCTCATACTGTGGACGGCACGATTACGGATATCGTCAAATATTCAAACTTACTGCCAGAAAGAACTTATACCGTGAGCGGTATTTTGATGGATCAGGCTACGGGAAGACCGGTGATCTCTGACGGCAAAGCTATTACTGCTGTAAAGACATTTGTTCCGAAAATGTCGGGCGGAAACGTGGAACTTTCATTTCAATATGATGAAAAAAAGAACTTTACGGCAAAACAGTCGTGGTATTTGAAACTTTGAAGTTAAATGACAGCATCGTGGGCGTACATCAGGATCTCCATGATAAAGGGGCAGACGGTAGAAATAGACTCTCCCAAAGAAATAAAAAAATAAAAAATTGATCGACCTAAGACAGGCGATGAAACCGATCTGCGCATAGTTGGAATCTTTATTTTAGCTATTTTGTTGTTAACTTTTTGATGGCAAAAAAGAAAAAATTATAAATGAAACGATGCTTCTTTCTGAATATTTGTACGCGATTTACAAATAATTAAACTTATAACAAGAAATTGATTTTTCTTGAAAAATGAAAGGAGCAAATTATGTTTAAACATGAAAAACAATTATTTCATCCAGTAGCCGTTGAAGGCCCAAATCCACAATATGCAGTGCTTCTCCAGGAACAGCTTGGAGGAGGAAATGGCGAATTGAAAGCAGCGATGCAATATATGTCACAGAGTTTTTCGAATCAAAGATCCAGAAATCAAAGATTTATTTATGGATATCGCAGCGGAGGAACTAAGTCATATGGAAATGGTCGCACAGACGATTAACCTGTTGAACGGTCATGATGTGAATGCAGAGGCTGTTGATGCGGGAGAGATTCAATCCCACGTTATTTTTAGGGTTAAATCCGGGTCTGATTAACGCGTCTGGGTACTCTTGGACTGGTGACTATGTGACTGTGACAGGAGATTTATGTGCAGACTTATTGTCAAATATTGCCTCTGAACAGAGAGCGAAGGTCGTATATGAATATCTTTACAGACAAATTGACGATAAGAAAGTAAAAGAAACGATAGATTTCCTTCTCAACCGTGAAGAGGCGCACAACGCCATGTTCAGAGAAGCATTTAACAAGGTACAGGATACAGGCTCAAATAGGGACTTTGGAACGACAGAAGCGGCAAGACTCTATTTTGATATGTCTACTCCGTCACCAGCTGGTACAGATTTTCCCAATGTGGATGTTAAACCGCCTTCATTTAATATGTGTAAGTTAGAAACAAAAAACGACCGATCTGCCAAACTTATTAGGCAGGTCGGTCAATGTTATAATGTTATATTGATTCAGTTTTCTACGTTATAATCAGATTTATATAGATAATCCACTAGATTTTGCAGAACGGCAGGTGGATTCTTCTCTTCAATTTCATTCTGCACCAGTTTAGAACCTTCTTTTCTCGTAATCGAGGCAGTGTGAAGTTCTTTATTACCGGGGACTGTTTCTGTGTAAGTCCAGGTAACTTTATCTAAATTTCCGACTGAAGCCATCAGCAGGCAGGAATAGGCTTCCATCTTTCTATCAAAGCTGATCGGATCAGAAACTTTGTCCTTAAATTTAAATGTCCAGTTATAAGGTTCTTTTTTTCCGTCTGCAGCTCATTTTCATAATCTCCGAGGGTGCCGCGAATACCTAATATCTGCGCAATTCGATTATTTGCAGACATGTCACCGACATAAGGGTTCCATGCTTTATATAATTCGTTGGCCAATGAGCTGACAAAAAAAAATCCATGCTGATTAATAGTTGCTCCGTACACTTCCAGACTTTTATCGATAGCGTCAAATGGTATTTCAAATTTAAAATCTTTATCTTTATTCCAAAGAGAAGGGCGGCAGCCATAGATGATGACTTTGCGTACCATCACTTTGCGTGACTATTTCGTAGCGGCTATAGACACTTTTGGTTCCTGCAAAAGTGCCTTCAACAAGAACAGAATTATGATCTATAAATTTGCTGATATTGGTAACGGTATAGCTGTCCGCCTCATATCCGATAATATAAGCTTTTATGAAGACCGCAATAAAAATGATGAGCAAAGCACTGCAGAAACCGAGCAGAAGTTTTTTTCCGATTGTTGCTTTTTACCTTTTTAAATAATCAATTTCTTTCTGATCTTCTAATTTTTTTTCTGTTTCTTTACAGCCGATGGATGCATTCAATTTTTTCGTATTTCTCTTTGCAGATTTCACAAGTCTGCAGGTGCTCCACTATGTGTTTTTTTTCGTGGGATCCGAAGTGAGGCCTTCTACGTACAGCGGCATCAGATCCTGAATTAGTTCGCAAGGTATTTTATGTTCATTCATGGTTGACCTCCTCAATGATTTTTTTTTTTCCGCGATAATAGGTTACTCTTGCCCAGTTCTCGCTTTTCCCAAGAATTTCGCCAATTTGTCCGAAGGTAAGATTGCTGATTAACCTGAGATACATGACTTCACGCATGGGATCACCGAGCCGGTGTACCGCTTTGAGAACTTCTAAATCATCCCATTTAGGAGAGAGGTTTCATCTACTGTAATCGGCGGCGGGACGCTATCTGCATCAAACAAGGCCTCCTGTTTGGCTTGCTTTCGCAGATGTTCCCGCCATAGATTCTTTGCGATTGCGCAGAGCCATGTTGAGATATTGCAATTTCCCTCAAATTTGTCAATGCCTCTGACTGCCTGAAAAAAATGTTTCCTGGGTCAGTTCTTCGGCCAAATCAGAATTATGAGTTCTGGACAGGAGAAAACCATATACTGTTTTCGCATGTTCTAAATAGATTTGTTCCATTGCATCCATATATGCTTCCTCCCTTATTTTTATTGCTTTCAATAGTTAGTGGTACTCTGCCACAATTCGTTACAAATTATTTTAAATTTTTTTAGAGACGGCGAACGTCGTGCGCACCATAGAGCTTTTCACCGCAAGAACGCTTATAGGCCCGGATGCGAATGACCTTGCAAACCGCATTTTTAGGAATGGTGATCTTTGTGATGCCTGTTTTGGCAGAATTGACCGTCTTCCGGGCTGCAATCTTAGAAAAAACTGACGTCAGAACCGATCTCAATTTCGTAGCCTGAACATTTTGTATCTGGTTTCCACTTCAACTCGTAAGATTTTTCCGCTTTTTTTCTAATAGATAGAATAGGAGTGGCAGTGGGTTTTATTCGTACTTTTTACTTTCGCAGTTTCAGCAAGATATCGGTCTGTTTCTGGCAGAGTCAAGGTGACGGTAGCAATTCCTTCTCCCTTTATTTTTGCAGAGGCCGGAGGTTTTGTCGATGGACAATACCTTTGCGTTTGATGACTTATATGACACGTCTGATGCTTTTGGACAATTTGGCCAAAGTGCGAAATTCGGGTTGCCATATACTTTGTCAATGTCTTGTGGAAATTGTACTTTGCGCAGAGTTTTTGCCTTGAACTTAGGATAGAGATCGGCCGACTTGCGAGGTAAGTTATACAGCTGCGTTGAAAACATCACCTTATAGCGGCTGACTCCGTAAAGCTTGCGTAAATACTGTTTCATTTCATCTTGGTATCTCTTCTTAGTGTAATTTTATAGGCAGTATTGTCAAAGGACAATAGATAGTCGTAAGCATATAGCCCATCTACGGTTATCCTGATAACGTCGATATTTACCGGCTTCATCAGCAGCTTTGCACCCGACTTGTCATAGAATCCGTCAAAAACCAGCCGTCGTCCGCTTTAGGAACAATCCCCGGTCTATGAGCGTGGTGAACTTATAAGATTCGCTTTTTAATTCTACAGTTTTGATTGTAGGCATCGCTGCCGTTGCAGAGAAAAAAATTCCATATTTTTTTCCGTAGTTCCAATAGAGCTGTCCGCTTCCAGAGGAAGTGACGGATACCGTGTAGGTGAGCAGGTCTTTTGGCATACTCAGCGCCCAGCTGGAAACGGGGATAACAGCCGCAAAAAACGACGGCAACAACACTCCATAGTTTTCTATTCATAATATACCTCCTAAAAGTGGAAAATAATATTATAAATGGAAGTAAATGTATTACAATTATACATTGCATCGAAAGGAAAATCAAGGTAAAATATAAATCATGAATAGATTATTAGAATTAGAAGTGAAATTAAACCAGGTCATCGATCAGCAAGAAGGCAAAGTCAGCGAAAGAGATGAGACCTTGGACTGGGAAAGAATCCATATGGCTTCTTCGGCCAGATGTGCATGGCTGTTAGCTATGCAGCGGGGCATAGAACCTGAACTTGCCGCTTGTGCAGCAGCCGTTCACGATTATGGGCGTATTCTCACGGGCAAACAGAAGGATCATGCAGAAGCTGGCTACGAGCCGGTAAAACGTTTTCTGAAAGAGGTTGGAACTTTTCATGAGGAGGAAATAGAGATCATTGCGCATGCAGTGAAAAAATCACAGCCTGAAAACAGAAATCGGTTCACCAATCGAAGAAATCGTCAAGGACGCAGATGTCATAGACTGCTACCAATATGGCTATCCTTTTTTGACCGGCCTGAAAAAGAAGCTCGTTACAACAAATGGAGAGCAGAAAATCAGTTCTAGCAATCGTATGCGAAAGAGAAGGGATAAAATAATAAACCAGGGGCCATTTAGACCCCTGGTTTTGTCTTTTATTTATCAGGTAGCCGCTGCGCACCGGGACAGCCGAATCTTTTTGCGATGAAGCTGGTGACAATGGGACAGAGGATTGCAGTTACAATGACAGCCGTAGCAACGGCAGCTGTTGCAGCCTCCACCTGACCTGCCAAATTGGGCGCTGCTTCAGCCAAAATTGCAGGTGTTGCCACGGCGTTCCCTGCAGTGGTGCAGAGGGCAGCGCCAGCATATCCGGGCCGTCTCAATATCAGCTTATCGGCAGAAATGGTAAACAAGCCTGTTAAAGCTACAACCAGAATACCCAGGAAGATGCCAGTTAACCCGCCAGTAACAATGTTTTTCAAGTTTAGGCCGGTCCCCAGACAGAAAGCCAGAAACGGCAGGGTAAATAAAATTCCGGGTTTGAGAAATTCGCGAATATCTTTGTCTATATTGCCTAAGAGAATACCGACCAGCAGCGTTCCTACAGAACCGAGCAGCGCCATGTAGTCAAAGCTGGCAAGGCCTGCCAGACCCATGCCAATTAAGGTTAGGAACGGACCATCATTGATGCCCAGAAGCGATTGAGCGCCTAAATCGTTTTCATCGCCGAACTGGGTCATCAAGCCTAAGTACATGCCGCCGTTGCTGTTGGTAACCGCAGCCAGCAGCATCAACGGTGTGATACCGAGAACACCGGCAGCGCCAAATAATTGGGAGACCAACAGAGTGGGGAGAAAACCGGCCAGGAATTTGGCTGCCAATAGGACGAAACCTCTTTTTAACGGTTCTCCGACTCTGTTGATTGTAATCTGTGAGCCGACGCACATCAAGCTGGCTCCGATAAAAGAGGAAGCTCCAGTTTTAAAAGTAGCTGTGGTCATACCGCCTACGTCTAGGATTTCAGGAAAGAGAAGATTGATGATAGCGCCTAGGAAGGGGGGACTACCATGAGTCCGCCTGGTATTTTTGTACTGTCTTTAGAATTTTCATATAAACTCCTTTCTTTTTTTTCATGCAGGTTAGCAATAACTGTGCAGCTGATTGATGGCCATATCAGAAATGTCATTTTCTTCTGCCTTGACCAGTGTTCCGTTACAGACATCTAAGATATATTCCAAGAGTTCTGCGCCCAGATCCTCAATGGATGTATCACTTAAGAAAGCTGCCGCTGGTATCAAAATCCATCATATCGTTTAAATGAGTGAAAGTATGGTGGTTACCGGTGATTTTGATAACCGGTGCTATGGCGTTACCCACAGGGGTTCCACGACCAGTGGTGAAAGCGACAATCTGTGCGCCGCCGGCAATTTTGGCGACAGTAGATGCTACGTCGTAAGCGGTACTGTCCATAAACAGCAGACCTTTTTCTGTAATTTTTTTCACCATATCCAATGACATTGGTAAAAGGTTTGGTTCCGCTCTTGTGGATACAACCGATCGATTTTTTCTTCTAATGTGGTGATACCGCCCGCTTTATTCCCAGGCGAAGGGTTGGTATTGCGTATATCCTCTCCTGCATTGAGATAGAGCTGTTCACATTGTTTGACGGTATCATAGAGTTTCTGTCCGATTTCCGGAGTGATACCGCGTTTCCTCAAAATATTCTCTGCGCCGATGGCTTCTGGCGTTTCACTGAGTACACTGGTTCCACCCAGATCAACCAGCCTGTCAGAGGTATTTCCCAGAACTGTGTTGGCTGAGAATCCAGAGGTAGGATCTGAGCCGCCGCATTCCATACCTAATATCAGCTCAGAAATATCGCAATCCTCCCTCTGACATCGATCAGCATCGGCCGCAGCTCTCGGCTAATTGTGCCCCTTTGGCTACGGTTTTTGCAAGGCCGCCTTCTTTTTTGTATGCTGATGTAATAGACTGGCTTGTCCGTCTTCTGCCGAATAGCGTTCAGGTAGGTTTCTTCCTGGATAATCTCACAGCCCAGACCGACAATCAAAGCGCCGTACACATTGCCGTTGGCAATCATGCCAGAAAGAATCTCCAGGGTCAGCGCCGTATCTTCGCTGTTTTGTGCGCATCCGTTAGGATTGTAGAGATAGGTTGTACCTTCCACAGCTGCAGCAATTTTTCTTGCAGCGCCGGCAGAGCAAATACAGCCTGGCAGGATTACGACATGGTTGCGTACTCCAACGCTTCCGTCGCTGCGTCTGTATCCCTTAAATTTCATGATCGTTACCTCCTACTTATTATTTACGTTGTGAGTGTGGACGTGCTGCCCGATAAAAATGTCTCTTGTTGCATAACCGATTCGTTCTCCGTATTTCAAAACATCAGCTTTCGCTTTGATATCGGCGATGGCCATTTTGTGATACTGTGGAATTGGCTCTGTAGCGAAAAATCTGCTTTTGCCTGCCGCTGAATACAAAGGAGACAGGACCGCCTGCCGGGATATCTTCAGTGACAGTAATTACTGTATCAGCATTGTTAAGTAAAATTCCATTCATTTGTTGTACCTCCTTTTTAATTTCTTTATTTCGTGATCGAAAGATATACGATTTTTGAATAGAATCGTCAGTAGCTGAAATGAATTGAAGATGAAGAGGATGATTGAGATAATCGTTTAACCCCTTTTTACTTTTCAGCTCGATCGTAATCATGACGTCCATATTAGAATCTCTATTGACGCAATTCTCTTTAAAAAGAAATGTTCTCTACTTCAGGCAATAGTTTTTCCATCTTTAGATAAGTTCTTTGGTAACAATGAAGAATCTCGTCAATGGCTGTGCCAGGCTTAAATTTAAAAAGCACATAATGTATCAAGATTTCACCTCCCTTGGCTTTTGTAAATTAAATACGCAAATATCGTGCCAAATTGTTAAAAGGGGAAACGGACTAAAAATGCAGCAGCAATTCTAATCGTAATAAATTAGAATTGTTTCATATATGTAATGTTGGTTGCAATTTTGAAATAAGTGTTATATCATAAAAATACCTTTAGAACTAAAAATCAAACATTTTGATTCATGAATTATATCATCAATATTTCTTTATATAGTAAAAAGGAGAGCGCATATGAACCAGGAACTTTACGATCAATTTCTAGTCATCGTTCCAGAAAAAAACAGCATATTATCAAGGACTGTCCGGAAATTACCCGGTACATCCACAAATTTATAGTATCCAAACCCTGCGAGACCCTCGTAGAAGAAATTGAAAAGATCACTGCCAAGAAAACCATCTTAGGTATCCTCACCAGAGGCAGCCTGGCTCAGTATCTATACAGCTGCGGCCTTGAAATTCCAATCTTCCAACTGGAATATGATCTGACTAATATTTTGGACTTGCTGGCAGCCTGCGGAAACGAGGTTATAAGCGAATTGGCATGGTGGAAATCGGCTATAATACCAGCAGTGAAGAGGCTGACCCAAAATTGAAATCTGAGATGGCGCTTGGTGATTTTTATTGTATCTACCATAAGCTGTTTAACAACAGGAACATAAAAAGATACCATTTTGGAATTGAAAGAGAAGAAAGTGGACTGTATTATCGGCGATGTGGAGCCCATCAGTATTGCTGCGGAATGCGGAATTCCCAATATGGTATTTAAAATTGATAATAATTGCTATAGAAATACTATCGTTAAAGCGCTATTTGCTACAACCTCCTCAATTATGGAGAAGTCGAAAAATAAGTTTATCGAGGATATTACCAATTTGGTAACAGAAGCCATTCTCATCGTAGAAGAAGACGGTACTATACGAGATTATAATCAGACTGCGGAAAAAAAATGTTTTTTTCTGAGAATCATTGGGTCAATATTGCGGCGCTTTTTCAAATGGAAGTGGAAGAAATCTTTCACATGGCAGCCAACAATGTGGTGACAATTCAAGAAAAGAAATGTATCGTTAATTTAATTCCAGTAATCATCGACGAAGTACAATTATACGCGGCAATGATTAACAATGTCAGCTACATTGAAAAGATGGAGATGTCTATCAGAGTGCAGAATAAAGCAAAAGGGCTCTCGGCAAAGAAACGGTTTGCAGATATGATTTACGAGGACGAAGGCATGGTTGAATTGGTAGAAAGGGCTAAAAAATATGCCAGATCATCGGCGACCATTATGATCTGTGGTGCAACTGGCACAGGAAAAGAAGTCATGGCTTCCAGCATTCATAACGAAAGCTTACGGGCAGAAGGGCCTTTTGTGGCTATCAACTGTGCCACCTTCACAGAATCACTGATTGAAAGTGAGCTCTTTGGTTATGAAAGAGGAACTTTTTACTGGGGCGCTTTCCAGCGGAAAAAAAAAGGACTTTTGAGCTGGCTCATAAAGGTACGCTTTTTCTCGATGAAGTTGCCGAGCTTCCTTTCAGCATGCAGGCAAAGTTGCTCAGGGTTCTGCAGGAAAAGGAAATCCGCAGAATTGGCGGAGAGAAAATGATTCCTGTCGATGTCAGAGTCATCGTCGCTACCAACAAAACCCTCTGTCGAATGGTGGAAAAAAGGGGATTTCAGAGAAGATTTGTATTACCGGCTATCTGTCCTTGAATTGATTATTCCTCCTCTTGAAGAACGGCCAAAAGATATTATTCCTCTGTTCAAAGATTTTGTCCACGATGCGGCCAAAAAAAAAACAAGTCGATCTATTGGAAAGAGGATTCCATTTTCAACGACTTGCTGCTTTATAACTGGCCTGGTAATGTGAGGGAACTTCGCAATTTTGCGGAACGGATCGTCCTGCTGGCCGAATCCTATAAGCTGTCTCAGGATTTTATCCACTCGATGATGCAGCAGAAATATCAGACTGGCCCAAGAAAGGAGTTTTTCCATGCCCATTACCAATGACTTCAAAACTCTGGAAGCAGATTATATTCGCTATTTGCTGAACTACTTTGACCATGACAAAGAAGCTCTGTCAATATCTAGGCATCAGCAGGACGACCTTATGGCGTAAGCTGGGGAATTCATAACTGCTTTTTACTTTTGAAGAATGTCAATAAGAATGCGTTGATATCCATGTGATTTATCTTGCCATATTCTTCTGCTATTAGATACCCGTTTGTAACAGACGGGTATTTTTTTCAATCTCTTTTATTTTTTTCTCCCAGAATAGCCTGTGCGTCAAAATAAATGGCGCCTGCTTCTGCCTGGCCGGGAATCGTCAGTTCAAATTCACGGCTGGCACTGTCCATCATCAATGAATAGGGTTGTTCCTCTGTTGGGAAAGATATGTAATCGACGGGTTCTGCCAGTTGATTACCCAAAACATGGAGATCGCGTCCTGCCATATTCACTCGTTTAATTAAGTAGTCTCCAGCAATAAAACCCAATTTGAACATGGCTCTATGAAAATTCACTTTCGAAATGATTGGAAGAATTCTGTAGAGCTGAATCAAATCGTCGTGATTGTGCAGCAGGATTTTTCTTTCAAGGTCGAAGGACTTGGTAGTCATATATCGATTATATAAATCTACACTTTCTTTTCCTGATATTTCATCGTCTCTTCCGCTGGACAACCCCATAAAAATTTCGACGCTCTTTTTGCTTCAGATTAGGCAGCACGGATTTTAATTCGGAATGTCCGTTGATAATCAGATATAAATCCAGGTCGTAGGGACAGATACCGATATCTATCTTATATTTACGCGCCCGCTTTTCCACAAAAAGGGATGTCAAAATGCCTGCCGTTATAGGTAATGATATAATCTACTGATTTCAAGATATCCACCGTTTGCTGGAGTATCTCTTTTTCGTCACCGGCCTGATCTGCAAAAAGAATTGTATCACCTGGCATTCATCTCCTTTGACCAGGAGGATGCCTGATAAAATTACTTTGCAGTAGGCGGGAGAAAGACCCGTCGTTTCAATATCAAAGACGGCAATGCTTCTTTCTTTGAAATACATATTAAAGGTCTTTGACGCATATCTATCTATATGGAGATAATCGATTATTTTTCTCATATACTGCCTCCTGACTTTTACGTATATAACAAAATAGACCGCAGGGGTGCAGTCTACTTTGTTCAAAAAAGGGGTATTGGGATTAGAGATTAATGAGGTTATCAGGGGGATAACCACAATTGAATTATACATAATTTAGTCGAAAAATGCAAGTATAAGTGTGAAAAAAAATGAAAAAAAAATTTTTTGTTGTAAAGATAAGCTCACTTTTTGTGAATAACCACAAGTATAATAGAGAAAATGAAAATTTTTAAGGGAGGAAATATTGATGGAAATATTAAAAGTTTCAGCTAAGTCGAATCCGAATTCGGTAGCAGGTGCTCTAGCAGGGGTCTTAAGAGAAAAGGGAGGTGCAGAAATTCAGGCCATAGGTGCAGGCGCGTTAAATCAGGCAATTAAGGCCACCGCCATAGCAAGAGGCTTTGTTGCACCAAGTGGTATTGATCTGGTTTGCGTTCCGGCGTTTACAGATATCCAAATCGATGGAGAAGAAAAGAACCGCTATTAAGCTGATTATTGAGCCACGGTAAGCGTCTGATTGATAATACATAGGGAACTTGGAGAGTTATTTTTCAAGTTCCCTATTTAATTTAAGAAAGTTACGTGGTAAAATATATCCAAATGATGAATGAGGTGGTTTCATGACTTTTGAAGAAAAAAACGCTGAAAAGCGAAAGAATATATGAAGGCAGGATTATCAATCTAAGAAGAGATACGGTGACTGTGATCAATGGAGAATCTCAGAGGGAAATTGTTGAGCATGGCGGCGGTGCCGTCATTGCGGCAGTCAAGGATGACGGTAAGATGATTATGGTAAAGCAATTCCGTAAACCGGTGGAGCGGATTATGTTAGAAGTCCCTGCAGGAAAACTGGATCAGGGCGAAGAACCAACTGCTGCGGCTTTGAGAGAACTGAAAGAAGAAACGGGTTATAGTGCTGCTAATATAAGACTTTTGACAAAAATGTACCCTTCTGTAGGGTATTCAGAAGAGCTTCTCTATCTTTATCTATGTACGGAGTTGACAAAAGGCGAAACCGCCTTTGACGATAACGAGGCCATCGATATCGAAGAATACGATATCGACGACTTATATAAGATGGTTATGAACGGTCAAATTGAAGACGGCAAGTCCCAGGTGGCGATTCTGATGGTCAAAGGACTATTTGCAGAAGGAACGTTTCAAGGATACTTGAAACGATCAGGGCTGCCAGACAGAAAAGAAAATGAAACAGATGTGGTTTGATTCCCTTCAGTGCGGCGGGGTTGTGATAATTTTTTCGTACAAACTTTGCCGTTTCATAAGAAACGATAATGAGGGCGATATAAGCTGGCAGCTTAAACAGGCCTCGAGGCAGAAGTGCTGCAATTACCAAACTGAACCCTTTTTCTTCGAGGGAAGACAAGATGTATGCGGCGGTAAAACCCAGGGAAAAGGTCCCGATTACCATGAGAATCACTAGAGGCATTAAAAAAACAATGCTGAAAAAATCATAGCAGCAAGGATGGTAATGATATCACTTTTTATGTAATCTGCAAGACTGGCTGCAAGACCAGGCAGCTGGTGGAAATCATCATTTTTTCTGAAGGCACGGCGATTTCCGTAAAAACCCCGGCAGAAAAAACTGACGATTAAAAATAACGAAGCCAAGAATACAAATTTTTTATCCATAGACAACCTCCCCTTTATAGGAAGCATATGTTGTTTTGGAATAAATATGACATGAAAAAAGACAGGATGAAAACGGAGATGACAAGTATGGAACTAAATGAGTTCATTGATTATTTAAAACAGGAGAAGAAAACTTCGGAAAATACTTGCGAAGCGTACAATAGAGATTTGGCAGCCTTTGAGCGCTTTTTTATACGCGAGAGGAATAGATACCTTAGAACAGGCCTCGAACACAGATGTCGTGGCATATCTGATGGAATTAAAAACAGCGGGAAATCCAGAGCAACGGCGAATCGAAAGCTTTCTTCTATTAGAACTTTTTACAAGTATTTGATAAAGCAAGGACTGATCAGTGTAAATCCCACAGAGGATATCAAGTCTCCGAAAATTGAAAGAAAGAAGCTGGAGTATCTGACGATTGAAGAAGTAGAAGAACTGTTAACTGCGCCAGATGACTCTATCAAAGGGATTCGTGACCGAGCCATGCTGGAGGTTCTTTACGCCACGGGCATCCGTGTAACGGAAATCATCGAACTGAAGATGAAAGATGTGAATCTGCGTATGGGTTTTATCACCTGCAATGGAGATCATGGCAGGGCGAGAATCGTGCCAATGGGAACTATGGCCAGAAAGGCCCTGGATAATTATATTCTGAACAGTCGTAATTTCTTGATGAAGGATCAGGATCACGAAAGTCCTGACAGCGCACTGTTCGTCAATTATGTAGGGGGAGCCGTTTTCCAGGCAGGGTTTCTGGAAGGTCCTAAAGCAGTACGGGAGAAAGGTGGGATTGGAAAGCAAAATCACACCTCATATTTTACGCACTTCTTTCGCCGTACATATGGTGCAGAATGGGGCAGACCTCAAATCCCTGCAGGAACTCATGGGTCACGAGGACATCATGGCCACACAGATCTATCTTTCCGTGACAAAAAATCGCATCAAAGACGTTTACGACAAAACCCATCCGAGGGCGTAATCTGAAGGCAAGAAAGTGAAAATGACAGAGTACAAAAAGGGAGGCGGCAATCGTTCGAGAGGATGATTTGCCGCCTCCCTTTTTGTTCGTTTCATATAGAGGTCTTAGGTTATATTTTTTTCAATTTCTTCTATAGAAAGACCGGTGTATTTGGATATGACCTCTGCGTTAAGGCCGTCGACCTTCATTTTGCGGGCAGTATCAGAGGCAGCATCTTTTTGCCCTCTTCCCGTCCCTCAGCAAGGCCCTCTTTCTTTCCGATGCTGTAGCGTACATCCAGTTCCTCTTCCAGTGTCATAATCTGTTCGATCTCCCTTTCTGCCGTTCAGTTCCGCCACCATCTGATGGATCTGGCCTATGAAGGGGTCGTTCCCTTCTGTCTCCTGGCTGCGCACATAGCCGAAGAACTCCTTCAGGGGATTCGGAACCTTTTCTATTGGACAGGTTGTGTTCAAGATAATTGTAAACGTTCCGTCCCCGTATGGCAAGGCGATTTGACATCATATTTTTCGAAAAAGTAGATGGGTTCCTCCATTTCATAGTAGTCGAAGGTGCAGATGAAGATGATGAAGGACGGCCGCAGTTCTGTATAGTCTGCACCTGCGTGGAGCTGGTTGATGTCCATGGCGGCATGGTAGTAACGGCCGCGGAGGGGTAGGTAGGGCTGCTTCTGGACCTGCATTTCGATATCGTTCCAGGACTCCCAGTCGTCAAACATGACGTCCAGGCGGACGCTTTTTGGCATAGAGTCCTGGTATGATGGTCTTCTCCGTCTCCGATGAGGGCGGCGCAGGGAAACGGATCTTGCTGACTTTGCGGCCGGGCAGGATGCGTTCAATCAGATCGTACTTTCCAATTTTTACAAGAAAAAAAACTTAAAAATTACGTATTTACAACAAACACAACCACGCGTACTATGTTGTTACAACAACAAGATAGCTATTTTACGTTGTATACACAATAGAAAGGGAGGAAATGAATACACGAATCGATAATAGGATCAAAAAGGCCATTTTAACAGAAACAGAGAAAAAAGTTGCGGAATATATTTCGAAAAATTTCGTAAATGTTTGTGCAATGTCTGCCCTGTCTTTAGGTGAAAAAATAGGGACAAGTGATACTTCCGTCATTCGTACTGCGAGAAAACTGGGATTTACAGGTTATTCTGATATGCAGAGTTTTCTCGCAAGTACGATGCAGGAAGAAATTGCACGAAGTGGCGGTATCAACTTTCTGCCGCCAGCTGCAAGATTTGACAAAAAAGAGGGATCTGATTAATGCTCCGGACTTATATCAACAGGTCATGCAAAAAATCAATCATAACATAGATACAATCTTTGAGAAAAATGCCGAGGATGTGTTTACTAGTGCTGCAGAGATTATATTATCTTCGCAGAGAAAAATTTGTCATGGGTTTTCGTGGCTGTGCAAGTGTGGCTCAATTGCTAGGCGGCTGTTTGAACGATGTTCTCAAAGATGTGCATACAGTTACTGATGCTGATTCTCGTGCGATTGGGGCGGTTTTAGATATTGGTAGAAAAGATTGTCTGATTGCGATAAGTTATCCAAGGTATGCACACATGATATTTACCGCAATAGAAATAGCAAAAAAAAAGGCGGATGCAAGGATTATCGTGTTAACAGATAAGTTAACGGCACCTATGACCAAGCATTCTGATGTAGTATTGCTTTCGGAAGTAGACAGTGCAACGATTAACAACTCTTATGTGGCTCCAAATGTAATCGTGGAAATCCTCATGGCAGCTGTGCACAGAAATCTTGATGAAAAGGGAAGAGCGAGATTGGAAGAGTTGGAACGTTATATTTCGGAAAAAAGGCCTATATTAGCAATTTTTAGTAGAGAAAGGTAAATCTATGGATAGAAAAGAAGACAGAGGATTATTGTTTGATGAAAAAGACAATTTCTGCAATCAGGGATAAGTTTTGTCGTATTGATGTGGATGCGGACGGAAGTGAGAGACTATTTTTTTTTGAACGCAGGGGGTCTTTACGTTTGAAATCAGTAGTTGAAATTTCTGATGGATTGAATCGGTATCCTGATTGCTATGCGCGAAATCACAAGTCGTCATTGATGCTCCATGAGTATGAGGAGAGAGGACGAGAAGATCTGAGGCTTTTGTTAAATGCCCAGGACGGAGCTATCGTTACGGATTTGACCGCATCCAGCCTCATGTTTAAGATTGTCAAACCCATTGTACAATATGGCAAGGGGAAAAATATCGTGACCTCCGTTTTAGAACATCCATCGGCTTTTGACGCATGCAGATATTTTGGAGAAAAATATGGCAAGGAAGTGCGGGTCGCCCCATCAGATAAGAAGACTGGAGGAGTGCTTGCAGAAGATGTAATCGAGCTTGTGGATAAAGATACGGTTCTTTTAAATGTGATCGCTGCGTCGAATATGACTGGCGTAATTACAGATCTTAAGACCATCGTATCAGAAGCGCGGAAAATCAATCCGGATATTTACGTCGTAACCGATGCAGTCCAGCATGCACCCCATGCTGCAATTGATGTAAAGGCTTTGCGCTGGACGGAATTAACATCGCTCCATATAAATTTTTTTTGGCAACAGAGGTATTTCCTTCGGATATGTTTCCGATCGTAAAAATCACTGCCTCATTGCAGGATTTTGGATGACGAGAAAGATATCTGGGAGCTTGGCAGCATCGCCCCGGCACATTATGCAGTCATTAGCGAAATTGTTAACTATATAGCTTGATTGGAAAACTCTACATAGATTCAAAAGATAAAAGAACATTGCTGGAAGAAGGAATGCGCCGCATACATCTTCAGGAACAGGCATTGCTGGCTAGAATGCTTTATGGTGACAAAGGAAAACAGGGCTATTGAACTTAGATGGTGTAGATTGCTTTTTTTGACTACACGAATCTGGCTGGCAGAGATCTTATTCTCGCAATGAAATTAAGCGGCTTTGGTTATGCTGAAGCAGTCAGAGAGTATGAAAAACGTGGCATCATCGTCTACGAAAGGGTGGCAGAAAGTTCATATTCTAAGAGAATGGTAGAATCATTTGGATTGGATGGGATTATCAGAGTTTCGCCGCTGCATTGTAATACGGCAGAAGAGATTGATAGATTTTTAAATATCACAAATGAAATCCTGGACAGCAAAAGAAGTTAATACCCCTATGTATTTTCACAGGAGGTTTTTATGAACGAGCAAAACAAAAAAAATTGAGTTTTTGGAGGAAAACTTGGTCCATGGATTCCGATTATCGTTCTTGTTATCGGAATGATTACTGTGGTCATATTAAATAAAACCGATTTTTATGTCTATAACTTACTTACTTTGGGTACAATTTTAATTGCTTTCTTCTTAATTAAGAAAAAGAAGAGCTTTGGAGATGTTGCGATTGGGACTTCAGGATTCCATGTTATCAATTCTGATTATCGCATTTCTGCTGGCAGGCATCTTGTCGAAGTTATTGCGCCTAAGTGGATTAATTGAGGCTCTGGTGTATCTTACAAGTGTCTTTAAACTTGGATCCGGGATTTATCCCGGTGGTCTCTTTCATCATATGTGCGCTGATTTCAACAGCATGCGGAACTTCGTCGGGGGCAATTGTTGCAGTGCTCCCGGTGATGCTTCCTATTGAATTGACTTGGGATGTGATGCGTCCCTTGTATGTGGTGCGGTGATAAGTGGAGCGCTGTTTGGTGACAATCTGGCCCCAATTTCTGATACGACCATTGCTTCAGCGCTCACACAGGAATCTAAAAATCAACGACGTTGTAAGATCCAGGCTGCCCTATTCTTTGATTGCCGGAGGAATTTCCGCTGTACTGTTCATCATTTTCGGAAAGCTGACAGCGGATGTTGGTTCTACTGTTATCAGTGCTGATGGCTCCACAGTTCGTGCTTTAGTCCTTTTGATCGTGCCAGTGATTATGATTGTTTTGATGAAAAAGGGTTGGGATCTGGCTGGAACATTAATTATCTGCGACACCCTTGCAATCGTCATCAATCTGGTTCTGGGATTGATAAGCCCGGCTCAGATGGTGAATGAAGAAGGACCTGTTGTCGGCGGGATTAACAGTATGATGGACATGATTGTCTTCTGCATCCTGTTCTTCATCATCATAGAGTCACTGAAAGAAAGCGGGGCACTGGATAGCATCAGCAACGGATTGTTGAAATTATGCAAGGGCATACGATCTGTTCAATTTATCATTATGATCGCTTCTGTATTTGGCACAATTGTTACTGCCGGAAGTTCTACAGGAATTACCTTTGTCGGACCCATGGCTAACAAAATTGCAAAAGAAGTTTGGAATTGCGGGCACTCGTTCGGCAAATCTGTTAGACGCTACAGCTTGCGCAACCTGTGGATTCGTTCCGTTTTGTACACCTTATTTGCTTTCGTTGAGCATGGGGGCTGAAGTTACAGAATTTCCTGATGACTTTTCTTTCCTGAGTATTGTAAAATATGCTTTTCATCCTCTATTTCTCATGATTGTATTCATAATTAGTATTTTTGACTGGAAAGGGAAAAATCTTAGCAAAAGATCAGTAAGAAATGGCAAATTTTATAAAACTTGTGCTTGCACGTCCACCTTGTCTGTGATATAATACTCATGTTGTAATTACGGGCGGTCCTCTGCATACAGAAAATGAGTGGCAAGAACGTCTTGGAGGGAAGGAGGAACCATACAATGAATATTTTAGATTCAGTTGCACAGGATTACTTAAAGAAAAGATATCCCTGCATTTAACGTG